>Ga0316209_1000088_pt1 | contig 192123 bp, 171 predicted proteins | sample 6monopyrite_MG_FD_204945 | JGI IMG/M metagenome (GOLD analysis project Ga0316209, IMG submission 204945) | Microbial mat bacterial communities from mineral coupon in-situ incubated in ocean water Damariscotta River, Maine, United States -... | ecosystem: Environmental > Aquatic > Marine >... | reverse complement strand
ATTCTGATATCAAAAATTGGTACTTTTGAATATAATTTCGAACTAACGTTAAATCTTCTGTGTTATTTCTCATAAAAACAAAATTAAATATTCTTAATTTTGTCCTCGAATTAGGTAACCTTTACAGGGATGACAAAAATGAATTAGTTATTTCAAAATCAACTTTTCTATTTTTGAATAAGCCATCACTTGTCATATAAATTCCTAGACCTAATTCATTCATTAATTGTGCTATTTGATTGTTCCAATATTCATCTACATAAAATTCAGTTTTTAAACTTCTGTTATAATTTCGCTTTAAGACTCTGAGTTGCTCGATAAACGTTTCATTTGAAATTAATGCTCTTGAATTTGTACCAAGTATTTCATTTAAAATAGAACTTTCTATTTTATTAGAGGAATAAGCAAAAAGACTTGGGATATTTGACACTTTGTAATCGAAATCCTGATTTGAAGCTGCATTTTTTAAGAATGTACTAGACATTTTAACTATGGTTTGGTTGGTGTTTATTGAAATTTTAAGTTTATCGACATTACTTTCTATTTCTTTAATTAATGAACTAATGAGCTTTTGTTCTTCAATTTTAAGTTTCGTTCTTTCATTCCAGTTGTTAATTGATAAAGCAATGAGAATCCCAATTACAACAAGGATAATTTCTCCAATGGCGTATTTGAAATATTTAGCTGTTTTTCCAGTTTCCATGAGGTTGTATCGTATTTTTCTGAAAAATTTAATCATCGTTTTATTTTAGCTTATTTAGGTTCAATAATCAAAAACACAGCTGTTGTATCGCCAATATTTAAAACCTCATGTGTGGTAATGGCTTCTTTTGAAAAATCACTTCCCGTTGGTACATCAACTTCTTTTGTGCCATCTGTAGTTGTAATTCTAAATTTACTTCCAGTAACAGTATATCCAAAATGCGGTTTATGATAATGTTTCTCGTGTCCAACTCCCGGAGGAAACGTGCATTTTAACACTCTTAATTTAGCGTTGTCTTGCAGTACTTCACATACTTTTTTGCCTTTCCAACCAGCTTCATAAGGATCTGGAAGTGTTATTTCTTGCTTAAAAGAAATAAAAAACATGAATAAAAAAACAATGACAATATTATTTTTACTGCTGCTACTTAAAAATTGTATCATACTAGTTTGGTTGTTGTTATTTATAGGTTGATAAATTTACTATTTTTTATTGAATTAAAAATCAGTAGATTAGTGCAAATAAATTTCTAGATGAATTATACAAACATCATTTTAATAATTCTTGCAGTAATTGCGATTGTAAGTATTGTCTTGTATTTTTTTCAAGAGCGGTTTTTATTTCACCCAGAAAAACTACCAGAAGATTTTATTTTTCAGTACAAAAATCAGAAAGTAAAAGAGTACAGTTTAGAAATTAAAAAAGGAGTTATCATAAACGGATTACATTTTCAGGCAGAAAACTCAAAAGGCGTTGTGTATTACTTAAAAGGCAATTCTAAAAGCATCAAAGGTTGGGGAAAATTTGCGGTAGATTTTACAATACATGGCTACGATGTTATTATGATTGATTATCGTGGTTTCGGAAAAAGTACCGGAAAAATGAGTCAACAATCTATGAAAGATGATGCATTGTTGGTGTATGATAAATTAAAAGAAATTATTAACGAAGATAAAATTATTGTTTATGGACGCTCTTTAGGAACTGGTTTGGCAACCAAAGTTGCTTCTGTTAATAATCCTAAAATGCTCATTTTAGCTTGCCCGTATGTGAGTATGTCTAAAAACATAAAAAGGTATTTACCTTTTATTCCTTTAGGATTAATAATGCGGTATCAAATGCCCACCTACAAATGGATGAAATATGTAGAGTGTCCGATTAAAATTATTCATGGTACAAATGACAAAGTGATTCGATTTAAATCGAGTTTAAAACTCTCTAAAGTAAAACCAAACCGTACGCGTTTGTTTCCTATTATTGGTGGCGGACATAAAAATTTGCATAATTTTGAAAGTTATCACAGAGCCTTAGATGAGGTTTTAAATGAAGAAAGTATTTCTAAAGTTGATAGAGAAAATACAAGCATCGATTTTATACGATCTAAACGAACATCAAAAAAATGAAAAAAGGAAGAAAAGTAGTCGTATTTTTACTTGCTTTATTGCTATTAATTATGGGTTTATTACATGTTTTTCAAGAAAAAATTATTTTTTTACCAGAACCAATCAACAAAGAATATGTGTATCAATTTCCTTTTGATTTTGAAGAAGTAAACTTAAAAACAAAAGACAATCAAATTATAAATGCATTGCATATTAAGGCAGAAAATCCGAAAGGAATTATCTTGTATTTTCATGGAAATCAAGGAAATTTAATTCGTTGGGGAGAAATTACTTCGTATTTCACACAATTTAAGTATGATGTTTTTGTGATCGATTATCGAGGTTACGGAAAAAGTACAGGAGTTTTTAATGAAACCCAAATGTATAACGATGCTTTACTAAGTTATAATTATGTGAAAAAACAATTCCCTGAAGATAAAATTATTGTGTATGGACGTTCTTTAGGAACTACATTTGCCACAAAAGTTGCATCAGAAAACAAACCGAAACATGTAATTTTAGAAGCCCCTTTTTATAATTTACATCACGCGGCTAACTTTAAATACAAAGTAATTCCGAAGTTTTTATTGAACTTTAAATTTACATCTAACGAATACATTTCAAAAATTAAAAGCCCGATTACCATTTTTCATGGCACAGAAGATAAAACTACACCGATGGAAGGAAGTAAACAATTATTTAAGCTCATTTCTACATCTAAGAAAGAGTTTATTCCGCTTAAAAATGGAACGCATCACAACGTAAGAAGTTTTGAAAAATATACAACTACTTTAAAAAAAATTTTAGAGAATTAACATATTTAGAAATGGTATCTTTGCGGCATAATTTTTTTGTATGCAAACTACTTTTCAAGATTTAAATTTATCTACACAACTTTTAAACGCTGTTGAAGACTTAGGATTTACACATCCAACTCCAGTTCAAGAACAAGCATTTTCTGTAGTAAGATCTGGTAAAGATGTTGTTGGTATTGCGCAAACAGGTACCGGAAAAACCTTTGCATATATGATGCCTATTTTAAGAGATTTAAAATATACAGAGCAAAAGCATCCAAGAATTTTAGTGTTGGTGCCAACAAGAGAATTGGTGTTGCAAGTTGTAGAAGAAATAGAAAAACTATCAAAATATATTACGTTACGTGTTTTAGGAGTTTATGGTGGGGCAAATATCAACGTGCAAAAAAGAGCAATTTTGCAAGGTCAAGATATTATTGTTGCAACTCCAGGAAGATTGTACGATTTAGCCTTAAGCAAAACATTAAACATGAAATCTATTCAGAAATTGGTGATTGATGAGGTGGATGTAATGTTAGACTTAGGTTTTCGTTTTCAATTGTTAAATATTTTTGACATTTTACCTGAACGAAGACAAAACATTATGTTTTCTGCAACGATGACAGAAGATGTTGACGGATTAATTACAGACTTTTTTAAATCGCCAGAAAAAGTTTCTATTGCTGTAAGTGGAACTCCTTTAGATAATATTGCACAAGAATGTTATGATGTCTCTAACTTTTACACCAAAGTAAATTTATTAAATCACTTACTAAAAGACACAAAAACCTTTACCAAAGTATTGGTTTTTGTTGCTAATAAAAGAGGTGCAGACAGGTTGTTTGAATCTTTAGATGAATCTTTTGCAGACGAAATTTGTGTCATCCATTCTAACAAAACACAGAATTACAGAATTCGTTCTATCCGTCAGTTTGATGACGGAATGAATAGAATTATGGTTGCCACAGATGTAATGGCTCGTGGATTAGATTTAGATGAAATTAGCCATGTTATCAATTTTGATACGCCTAATTTTCCTGAAAATTATATGCATAGAATTGGTAGAACTGGTAGAGCAGAAAAAGAAGGAAAAACGATTTTATTTTCTACAGAAAAAGAACAAAAAGACAAAACTGCCATTGAGGAATTAATGAATTATGAAATTCCGAAAACGACATTTCCTGCAGAAGTAGAAATCTCTGAGCTGTTAACAGAAGATGAGCGCCCAAGAGAAGACATAGAACGTTCTAAAAATAGAACAAAGAAAGAATATGTTCCAGGTGAAGCATTTCATGAAAAAAGCGAAAAGAACAGTAAAACCAATCAAGGTGGTTCTTACCGAAGAGAAATTGCAAAGAAATACAAGAAGCCAAAAACGCGTGGCGACAAAAACTACAATAAGCACAATAAAAAGAAATAATAATAATGCACGTTTTAACAGCGCAAGAATTGCATAATTTAGGAATGAACATCATTGGAAAAAAACTCCAAAAAAAGGGTTATGAGTTTGTTGCAGTAAATAGCGAATTAAAAAAACATCCGCAATTTGTATTGTTTAAAAAAGGAGAACCAACCATTTTTGTATTGGTAAAAACCACCAATAATATTCAAACTCCAGAAGACTACGATGTCTTATGGATGGAAACCTTTAAAGCGCACGCTAAAAAACAAAATGCCAAAGTTTGGTTTGCTGGTGTTGGTATTGCCAATGCAGAAAGCACCGAAAATCCGGTTTTTAAAGATCAACCATATTATGTAGCTTTTGAAGATTTTATTAAGATTGTAGAGTAAAAACTTGTTGTCGAACTCGTTTTTAAAGTACATATTTTTCTCCTTTGCTAATAGAAAATTTCCAAGCACGAAAAGTTAGTAAATCATTCATGAAAAGTAGATTTGTTTCTCTGTAATTAACACCTACTTATCCAATATTCACATTAAATAAATGACCAACAAGAGCTGTTAGTCCCATGGCTATAGTTCCCCAAAATGTAATTCTAATAATCGCTTTAATAATGCTAGAACCGCCAGCTCTTGCAGCCATTGCGCCTAAAAGAATAAGAAAAAAAAGTGCAGAGCCATATAGAGAATATTCCATGTTTTTTAAAGGCAAAAAAAGTGTCACTAAAAAAGGAAGCAACCCACCCGCAGTAAAAGCTGCACCAGAAGCTAAAGCAGCTTGAATTGGATTAGCTTGACTTATTTCATTAATACCTAATTCGTCTCTTACATGAGCAGCCAAATCATCATGCTCTGTTAATTCTTTAGCAACTGTAAGTGCTGTTTCTTTTTTTAACCCTCGTTTCTCATAAATCTCAGCTAACAACTGTAATTCAATTTCAGGAAATTTTTCTAATTCTTCTTTTTCACGCTCAATATCTGCTTTTTCTATGTCAGTTTGAGAACTTACAGAAACATATTCTCCAGCTGCCATTGATAAAGCTCCTGCTACTAAACCTGCTAAAGTTGCCAGTATAATTGGTTCTCTAAAATCACTTGCTGCAGCAACGCCAATAGCAATACTTGCCGTTGATAAAATACCATCATTTGCGCCAAGAACAGCAGCTCTTAACCAATTACTTCTATGTATGTAGTGATTATCTAAATAAGTATCAATGGTCATTGTTTTTTCTCCCATTCTAATTTATCGCTTTTAGTATTAACAAATAACGAATTTAGCTTTTTAAATGATAAGAATCAATATATATAATTTGGCAACAAAAAAGCCCGTTTCTATGAAACGGGCTTTTGAAATATTGTGGTAAAAAATTATTCTGCTTTTTCTTCTAGTAAATCAAAGAATTGATCTAATCTTGGCATGATAATAATTTTTGTTCTTCTGTTTTTAGCCATATTAGCTTCTGTATCGTTTGGTACTAAAGGCACATAACTAGATCTACCAGCAGCAATTAATCTACCAGGAGTAACTTTAAATCTATTTTGTAAAATTCTAGCAATAGAAGTTGCTCTTTTTGCAGATAAATCCCAGTTGTCTTCTAAGAATTCTGTTTTAATAGATTTAGAATCTGTATGACCCTCAATCATAACATCCATATTAGGTTGTCCGTTTACAACAGTTGCAACTTTTTCTAATACTTTATACGCTTTTTCAGTTACATTATAGCTTCCGCTTTTAAATAATAATTTATCAGAAATAGAAATAAAAACAACTGTTTTTTCAACATTAATTTCAATATCTTCATCATCTAAACCTTCTTTTAATTCTTTTTTCAAGTGAAACGCAACAGCTAAATTCAATGAATCTTTCTTAGTCATTGCTTTTCTAATATACTTAATGTATTGATCTTTTTTGCTTAACTGAATTAAGGTTTCTTTAATGTTGTCATTTGCTCCTTTAGTAAGTACAGTAAGGTTGTCAACAAATTCTAATGTTTTTCTTTTGTCTTTTTGCAAGTCTTTAACAGTAGTTTCTAAATCTGTAATTTTAGATTTATATGAAGAAGCTGTCGCTTGATTTTTCTCAGCTTCAATTAAACATTTTGTTAAATTAGTTTTTACAGCAAGTAATTCGTCTTTTGTTTTTTGATGATTTGCTTCTAATGATGCATACTCTTTTTTAGAGACACAAGAACCAAGTAGAAAAACAACGGCTAAGGAAAGTAGTATTTTTTTCATTTTTTATTAAAAATTATTTGTTGAGCAAATTTATAAAATTGATTCTAATAAAAGGACGATTAACAACATTTTATGATGACTTTATGAGTATTTTATAATGTATCTTTGTTTTTATTTAATTTTCAGAAATGAAAAAGTCTTTTTTACTGTTTTTTGTAGTTGTTTTATTTTCTTGTAATTCGAAAAAAGAAATACAAATAATTAATTTTGAGGGATTTGTTTTTGGCACAACGTATCATATTACTATTTTACACGAACAAAAAATAAATTTCCAAAAATCGATTGATAGTTTGTTCTTTTTAGTGAATAAATCTCTTTCAAATTACATTCCAACTTCTGACATTTCAAAAATTAATTTAGGAGATTCTACCATAATTGTAGATGCTTTCTTTACAGAAGTTTTTCAAAAATCTAAACGTATTTTTAAAGAAACTGATGGTTATTTTGATCCAACAGTTGGCAGTTTAGTAAATGCTTGGGGTTTTGGCGTAAACAAATCTAAAAAAGAAATAGATAGTTTAGAGGTTCAAAAAATGATGCAATTTGTTGGGTTAGATAAAGTGCAATTAAAAGAGAGCAGAATAAAAAAACAATTTAAAGAAACCTATTTAGATTTTAATTCTATTGCTAAAGGATTTGGAGTAGATGTAGTTGGGCGATTTTTAGAAACAAAGAATGTGCAAAATTATTTGGTAGAAATTGGAGGAGAAATTAGAGCCAAAGGAAAAAATAAAAAAGGTAATTTTTGGAAAGTAGCAATTGAAAAACCAAATACAGACGGAACACAATCATTCCAATCAACTATTCAATTAGAAAATGCTTCAATGGCAACATCTGGAAATTACAGAAAATTTAGAATCAATAAAAAGAACAAAAAATATGTGCATACAGTAAACCCAAAAACTGGTTTTGCTAAAGAAAGTGATTTACTTAGTGCTTCGGTAATTGCAAATTTAGATTGCGCAGATGTAGATGCGTATGCAACCGCTTTTATGGCAATGGGTTTTAAAAAAACGAAAGAGTTTCTAAAAAAGCACAACAACTTAAAAGTTGTTTTGATTTATTTAAATACGGAAAATTCTATACAAGAATTTAGAAATTTTTAGTTTAGTTTTTTTTTTGAATTTATAAACTTTTTTAAATTTTCACTATATTGCAAATCAAACTAATTAAAAGGTCATCAACTAAACTACTATGAATAAATTATTTTACACTCTAATAATAGTATTTTTAAGCTTTTCTACTTTTGCACAAACAAATAAAGAAATTGCTGGAGTTTATATTGGGAAAGCACAAAAAAATTACTCAAAATTAGAAATTGATGAAGCTGCTAAAAATTTTGAAAAAGCCATTAAACTTTTAGACACAATAACCAAAGCAGATATAGCTAAATTAGGCGCTTTAATTAAGTTTGAAATTAATGATTTTGATGAAGCTAAAAAATATGTAAAACAATATTTTGTGCTTGTTAAAAATAAAAAGACAGAAACATATAACCAAATACTTAATCTTTATGTTACTATTGAAGAAGAACTTGAAAAAATTCAACTAGAAAAACAAAAACTAGAACAAGAAAGGTTGGTTAGAGAAAAAGAATTAAGAAGAATAGATTCTTTAAAAACAGTTTGGCAAAATAAAGCAGATGCATTAACACTACAATTCAAATCTATTCAAGCTTTTAATAAGCATGGCATTTCTGTTTTTCAGAAAGATGATTTTTTGGGTGTTATGAATGATGTTGGTAACATTTTAGTTCAGCCAAACACCTATAAAGATGTAAAGAGTTTTGATGGGTTTATCCTATTATTAAATCAAAAAGAAAACCCAACAAAAATTTATTGTTTTAATAGTAAAACAAAAAAAGGGTTTTTATTACCAAATATAGCAGATTTTAATACACTTTCTACAAATTATGGCAACGTAATGTTACCAAGAGGAAACGGAAGAATTATTACCTATCCAAACAATTCTTTAAAAACGTTGGTATTTGATATTGCTACTAAGAAATTTGTACGTGTTTCTAATCAAAAAGACTTATTTAAAGATTTAAAGAAAGCAGATAATATTGAAAAATACAATAGTAACGGACAAGTAAGAGTTAATAGAGTATGGTATGATTTTGGCGGACATATTGGTGGTGGAATTTATCCTTTATATTTACCTGATTATACGTTGTTTGGTTTTTTATGTGGAATTAATGGAAAAGTTTTGAAAGTAAACGAGTTTAATAATTTAGGAGCGTTTTATAACGGTAAAGCGCATGTAATAAATGGTAAAGAATCTTTTTGGGTAAATCAAAACGGAACCAAAGTATCTGCTGCTGCTAGTGAAGCTGGTAATTATTCTGGAAAATCTGAATTGGTAAGATTAGAAAATGGTGGTTTTCAAATTCAGCAAGAAATAGATGGCGTAAAATATATTATGTTAGGAGATGAAAAACTAGAACCTTTAGAAGATTACTTAAGAAAACATCCTTAATTTATTTAAAACATACAGGTAAAATTTCGCCTTTAGATAAACAAAATCGCTCTACCATTTCTGGAGCGATTTTTTTTGTGTAATCTACCTCATCAACTTTAAAACCGATTGAGCGTAATTTATCAAAATAGTCTCTTCCATAAACTCGAACATGATCATATTGCCCGAAAATTTTTGCACGTTCTTTTTTATCAGTTATAGAGTCGTCTTCAAAAGTTGTTGCTCTAGATAAGTCTTGCGGAATTTGAAAAATTCCCATTCCATTTGGTTTTAACACACGATATAATTCTTGCATTGCTTTTGTATCATCAGTAATATGTTCTAATACATGATTGCAAAAAACAACATCAAATGAATTGTCATCAAAAGGTAAATTAAGAATATCTGCTTTTACATCTGCAATAGGTGAAAATAAATCTGCTGTAATATAATCTAGGTTTTTTTGTTTTTTAAAAACTGATAAAAAACATTGTTCTGGCGCCATGTGTAAAACTTTTTTTTGTGTAGTAAAAAAATCTGTTTCTTCTTTTAAATATAACCATAATAATCGATGTCGTTCTAAAGAAAGTGTACTTGGCGATAAGGCATTTTCTCGTTGATTTTCATATCCGTATGGTAAAAATTTTCGAAAACTTTTTCCATCTATTGGATCTATAAAATTTTCTCCTTTAAGCCAAAAAGAAATAAAAGGTTTTGCTAAATAACTTAGTTTTATAAGAATTGGTCTTGGAATGGTGTTTAATATGATTTTAAAGGTTTTCAATTACTGATTTAAAATGTTTTTAAATTTTTTATTAGTAAACAATTTTATAATAAATAAAAGGAAAGCAATTATTTGTAGAGCTGTCCCGAGTATAAGTAATTCTGGACCTAACATCCAATGAAGTATTTTAAATAAAGCTCCAACAAATATTAAAACAATACCAATGATAAAAATAAAGATTATGTATTTTAATTTCATGCAATAAAATTAGTTTCTAAACTCATCTTCTTCATTAGAAACGATTCCTAATGCATCATAAATATATTGGAAGGTAGAAAGTAATTCTGGTTTTCCATCAACAATAGCAACATCGTGCTCAAAATGAGCCGATGGTTTTCCGTCTCTAGTTAAAATGGTCCAGCCATCTTTTAATTGATTTATTTTATGTGTTCCCATGTTTATCATCGGTTCAATAGCGACAACCATTCCGTTTACAAACTTTTTTCCTCTTCCGCGTTTTCCGTAGTTTGGCATTTCTGGATCTTCGTGCATTTTTCTTCCTAAACCATGTCCAACCAATTCTCTTACAACTCCATAACCATGTTTTTCTGCATAATGCTGAATTGCAAAACCAACATCGCCAACTCTATTACCAGCTTTTAATTCTCTAATTCCTTCGTACAAACTTTGTTTGGTTACGTCTAGTAATTTTTTGGTTTCTGGAGCAACTTCTCCAACTTCAAATGTATAGGCATGATCGCCATAAAATCCATTTTTTAGAGCTCCACAATCAATAGAAATAATATCTCCATCAACTAATGGCTCATTTGTTGGAAATCCGTGTACAACTTGAGCATTTGGACTCATACATAATGTGTTCGGAAAATCATACAACCCTAAAAAACCAGGAATTGCTCCTTCAGAACGGATAAACTCTTCTGCTAATTTATCTAATTGAAGTGTGGTAACTCCAGGTTTTACTTCTTTTGCAAGAATTCCTAAAGTCTTAGAAACAATCAATGCACTCTCACGCATTATTTCTATTTCTTCTAACGTTTTTATCTGAATCATTACTATAAATTAAGGGGCAAAGATACTTTAAAAAAGAACTAATAAAAAATACAAATTCTTTTAAAAAATGATTTTTGATAGCTTTTGTAAACAATATTGTTAATAGTTTTGTAGCTTAAAACAGAAAATAGCTTAAAATGTATAAATCAGTATCAGCAGAAGAAGCAGTAAAGGTTATAAAATCAAATGATAGAGTTTATATTCAAGCAGCGGCTGCTGCGCCACAAGAATTAATTAATGCAATGTCTGCAAGACATGAAGAGTTGAGAAATGTAGAAGTTTGTCATTTGCACACAGAAGGAAAAGCATTGTATGCCAATCCAGAATATAAAGCTAGTTTTCATGTAAATTCTTTCTTTATTGGAAAAAATGTTCGTCACACTTTAAAAACAGGAAATGGTTCTTATACACCTGTTTTTTTAAGTGAACTACCCTTGTTGTTTAAACGCAACATTGTAGATCTTGATGTAGCTTTAATTCATGTTTCTGTTCCTGATAAACATGGTTATTGTTCTTTAGGTGTTTCTGTTGAAGCAACATTGGCGGCAATTGAAAATGCTACATACGTAATTGCACAGGTAAATAAACAAATGCCTAGAACTTTTGGAGCAGGTATTATTCATCTTTCAGAAATAAATGCTTTTGTTAATTGCGACGAGCCTTTGCCAAGTCACGAAACTACGGTTCCAACAGAAATAGAAAATAAGATTGGAGATTATGTTGCTGGTTTAATTGAAGATAGAAGCACATTACAAATGGGAATAGGAAATATTCCAAATGCTGTTTTGTCTAGATTAGGAAATCATAAAGATTTAGGGTTACATACAGAGATGTTTTCTGACGGAGTTATTGATTTAATTTTAAAAGATGTGATTAACGGAAATTATAAAAAAGTAAATAGAGGAAGAGCTTTGGCAACTTTTTTAATTGGTTCTCAGCGATTGTATGATTATGTTGATGATAATCCGTTTATAGAAATGAGAGCCTCAAATTATACAAATGATGTTTCTATAATTAAGCAAAACCCTAAAATGGTAGCAATTAACTCTGCTATAGAAGTTGATCTTACTGGTCAAGTTTGCGCAGATTCTATTGGGAAAAATATGTATTCTGGAGTTGGTGGCCAAATGGATTTTATAAGAGGAGCATCATTAAGTAAAGGAGGGAAAGCTATTATTGCATTGCCATCAATAACAAATAAAGGAATTAGTAGAATTGTTCCGTTTTTAAAACAAGGAGCAGGAGTTGTGACTACTAGAGCACATGTGCAATATATAGTTACAGAATATGGGGTTGCTAATTTATATGGAAAAACAATAAAACAACGGGTAAAAGAACTGGTAAATGTTGCACATCCAAATTTTAGAGAAAGTATAGAAAAAGCGTATTATGATTTTAAGTAATTAAAGAAAACTGTTATTTAGAAAATAGAGAAAAAGGCCAGCTTTTTTTATTAGGCGGTTGTTTAGGTTCTGTGTTAAAAATCGTTTTATAAATGGCTGTCCAGCCAACAAAACCACCAACATTTCTGTCGTCAATAAATAAATCTGCATGGATTTTTCTACTTATTTTTTCATCAAAAACTTCTTCAGGATAGCTTTTGTTTACAGCATAAAATTCAATACCATTCTCTTTACAAAATTCTACTGCTTCTTTTAATGGTTTACCATTTCTATAAGTCCATAAAATTAATCGATGTCCTTCAGACTGCAGTTTGTGTAATGTTTCAAAAGCAAAAATTAAAGGTTTACCAATCTTTGGATATGCATCTTCTACAATGGTTCCGTCAAAATCGATGGCTAAAATTAAATGATTTTTTGGCAGCATAAATTATTTCGTATAATCGTATGAGTGTTTATATTTTTTACCAGTTAAGATTTTTAAAATATCTTTATCTAAAGATACTCTAGCATATTCTACATAACGTCCAATCTCTTTGCCCTTTTTATAAAAAATAAATGTTGGAACTCTTATAATATTAAAACCTCTTTGTAAGTTTTCTGGAGTTCTTTTCCCTCTATTTACAGTAATCATTTCTAAATTTTTTAAATCAAATTTAACAAGTGAAAGTAATTTGTAAAACTGGGGGATTTCTCTTTTGCTATCTCTACACCAAGTTCCCATAAACGCTTTTATAGTAACATTTTTTAACCCTTTTTTTAATTTTTTTACGGTGGCTTTATTTAGTGAATACTTCTCGTAATTTTTTTGAAACCAGTTAATATATGGTTGTTTATAAAAATCTTCTTTATGAACAATGCCTACTAAATCTCCTGAAGCATTTCTGGTGGCTTTTTCTTGTGCATAACTAGTAACTACAAATGTTACTACAAATAAAAATATTATTTTTCTCATTTTAAAGACTAAACTAAAGGTTTTTGAGTCATTTCTTTTGGTTGATGTATTCCCATTAATTTTAAAATTGTGGGAGAAATATCACCCAAGATACCATTTTTTATTGATTTGATTTCTTTGTCTATTAATATGATTGGGACTGGATTTGTGGTGTGTGAAGTGTGCGGACTTCCGTCTGGATTCATCATTGTCTCACAATTTCCATGATCGGCAATTAAGATAGTAGTGTACTTATTTTCTAATGCAGCAGTTACTACATCTTTTGTGCAATTATCTACAGCTTCACATGCTTTAATAGCAGCTTGCATATTTCCTGTATGACCAACCATGTCTCCGTTTGCAAAATTTAAACACACAAAATCTACGTCTCCTTTTTCTAATTCAGGAACGATGGCATCTCTAATTTCGTATGCACTCATCTCTGGTTTTAAATCATACGTTGCAACTTTAGGTGATTGGCATAATAATCTTTCTTCACCAATAAATTTTTTTTCTCTTCCGCCAGAAAAGAAAAAAGTAACGTGAGGATATTTTTCGGTTTCTGCAATTCTAATTTGTTTTTTATGTACAGTTTCTAAAACTTCTCCTAAGGTGTTTTTAAGATTGCTATTATGATAAATGATGTGTACATTTTTAAAAGTATCATCATAACTTGTCATGGTAACATAATATAAAGGAAGTTTTTTCATCCCATATGCAACAAAATCTTTTTGTGTTAAAGCATTTGTTAATTGTCTTCCTCTATCGGTTCTAAAATTAAAGAAAATAACGACATCATCTTTTTGAATTGTAGCTTTCGCATCCTCATTTTTATCAACCATAATAATTGGTTTGATAAATTCATCTGTTACACCGTTATCGTAATTTTTTTGAATACTATCTGTTGCATTACTCGATTTTTCTCCAGTTCCATTTACCAAAGCATCATAAGCTAATTGAACTCTTTCCCAACGATTATCTCTATCCATAGCATAATATCTACCAATAATCGAAGCTAATGTTCCAGTAGTTTCTTGCATGGTTTTTTCAATATCATTGATAAAGAATTTTCCAGATTTTGGATCACAATCTCTTCCATCTGTAAAAGCATGTAAGAAAACATTTTTAACATTATTTTCTTTTGCAGCTTTAAGCAATCCTTTTAAATGATCTATGTGAGAATGGATTCCACCATTAGAAACCAACCCTAAAAAATGTACATTTTTATTGTTTTTTTTTGCATAATTAAATGCATTTACTAATGTTTTTTCTTGTGATAATGTGTTTTCTTTTACCGCTTTGTTAATTCTAGCTAAGTTTTGATACACAATTCTTCCTGCACCTAAATTCATATGACCTACTTCAGAGTTGCCCATTTGCCCTTTTGGCAAACCAACAAATTCACCATCAGTACGTAAACTTGCATGTGGAAATTTATCATATAGCGAATTAATAAAAGGTGTTTTTGCATTGTAAATTGCAGAAACCTTTGGATCTTGTGTAATTCCCCAACCATCTAAAATAAGTAGGATTACTTTTTTATTCATAAAAAAATATTATCTTGTAAAAATAAGAAAGATTTTTAGCTTAGAAACATTATTTATTGTTGATTTTTTAGCTTTATAAATACAGCTTGTTGTTCTTTTGTTAAGCCATCAGCAGTGAAAATAGAAATACCTTTTGCGCCGTTTTCTTTTGCTATTTGTATTGCTTTTTCTAAATCTTTAGGGTCTCTTAAAGCGGGTGAATACAATCCTGAATAGATTGGGAAATTTACATCAGAAACTCCTTGTTTGGTAGCAAAACCAATCCAATTGATATTTTCTCTATAAAAATTTTGATACAACATTGGATATGCCGCATCCAAATTCCAATCGTTCCATGCTTGTCTAACCATTTGTCTAGACATTTCTGGAAATGGAAAAACTGCTGCAGTAACTTTTTTATCTTTAGAGTGCGCAATTTCAATAATTTCATTAACCAAACTTGTAATTGCATTTAATCTGTACTGACGCCATTCTGTTGATAATTCTGGATGTTTAAAATCCATTGGATCTTTATCAAAAATCTTTTTAAATCCAGCTCTAGCAATTGGATGATAATCATAGTCGTATTCTGGCATTTCGGTTTCTTGCACCAAATTGTATTTTGGTTGTAAATCTGCTCCTAAAATTACATCTGGATACCGAACATAATCTAAATGAACTGATGCTAATCCTTTAACAGCCATCATTTTTTTTGCGTTGTTAATGATGTGTTTTCTAGCTTCTAGATGAAATGGACTTAACCATTGATAATAATTTACGTATGCTTTATATTCTAAAGAATTTTGCCCATTTCTGTTTACAGCATACCATTCTGGGTGTTTTTGAGCAATTGTATCTCCTGGTCTGTTTAAAGTCCACATCCAGCCATGAACTTTGATGTTTTTTTTATTTGCGAGCGGAATTATTTTTTTTAATATTTCTGGAGAACCTCCAATAAGAACTTCACTAATACCTAATGAATCATAATAGTTAAGTTTTTTTTTCCAAATATTTTCTTTAAATTTTTTTCCAGCATGCACCCAAGAACTAAAAATAAATTTGTCTTTTTTTTCTTGTTTTTTTTCTTTTTGATTACATGAAATTAACAGAGTTAATATTACAAATAAAATAATTTTTTTCACGAGAATTAGTTTTTAGTAGTGTTGGTTTTTTTTGCGATGAATTAATCCGTTTTCACTAATTGAATATTGTATGTTTTTCTTTGTATTCTGAGTTTGGATGGTAAAACCTGTATGCGTTTTTAAAAAAGAAGCGTTAATGATTTCTTGTTCAATTTTTATAGGTTTAAATTGTATTTGAAAACCAGCTTTTTCTTGTTTTAAATGCTTTAATTTTTTAAAAGCAATATTTCTAAATAACGCATAGGTTACTTGTTCTGTTAAAATATCAGTTTGATGTTTAAATTTAATTTTGATACTAGGATTGTTGTCAGAAAAATGAATATATCCCCAATTTTCTGGTAAATGCATATTGATTGCACCTTGATTTGACCAAACCCAATTATATTCTGGTAAGAATTTATTGTTTACTTTTTTTCTTGAATATTTTCTATTTGTAATATCATAATCCCATTGTACTCTAGAAAAATTGATGCGCCATTGTTCACCACTTTTTGGTTTTATTTTTGGTCTATTTTTTAACTCAGCATAAGCATTTAAAGGAATTGCCATTTCTACAGACCAATATTCATCAATATCATCAGCATTATTTAAAGTTCCTTTGATAAAAACAGCCGTTTTTAAATTGTTTAGATTCCATTTAGTTTTTGGTTTTCCACCAACATTATAAGGTTTGTTTAAAACCAAATCCCAAACTGTATTTAATGCATTTATTTCAATTTCTCCGTAATTATGGGTGTCATTAGAAGGGCTAATAAAAACTTCGAAATCGTTGTTATAAAAAATTACGTTATCTCTTTCTGTAATATCTCCCCAAATATGTTTTTCGGACAGTTTTGCATAGACATATAAAAAGTTTTCATCCCACAACATTTTTACATTGGTCTGTTGTTTTGGTGTTTTTACACCTTCAATATCTATAAAATTTGATGTAAATTTTGTGTGCTTCCAATCTTGTTCATCTGCTTTCCCATCAATAATTAATGCTTTCGTTGTTTTGTAAACTATATATGTTTTTGGGATTACAATATCTGATTCTAAATTGATAGAAATAGTATTTTCTTTAGAGCAATTAGCAAAAAGAAATGCTAAAAAGGATATGCAGATAAATTTAGAAAAATATTTTTTCAAGTTGAATTTTATTTTAACAATTGCTAAGATACTAAATAGACGGTTTTAATTAATATTTCTTTAAAATCAATCGCAAAATATGTAACTTTACAACTAGAATAATTATAAAAAGAGTTCTTATTTACTCAATTAAATACCTACAATGGAAAATCATTTTGAATTGAATGAAGTAACCAAAAAATTACCAAAACACTTACACAAGTTTATTGTAAAACAACCTTATAATGAATATACAGCGCAAAACCAAGCTGTTTGGCGTTATGTGATGCGATTGAATGTAGATTATTTAAAAAAGTTTGCCCATAAATCGTATTTAAAAGGATTAAAAAAAACAGGAATTTCTTTAGATGCTATTCCACATATGGAAGGAATGAACCGCATTTTAAAAGAAATTGGTTGGGCAGCAGTTTCTGTAGATGGTTTTATTCCGCCAAATGCTTTTATGGAGTTTCAAGCTTATAATGTATTGGTTATTGCTTCTGATATGAGAACCATAAATCATATAGAATATACTCCTGCGCCAGATATTATTCATGAAGCTGCTGGTCATGCTCCAATAATTGCAAATCCAGAATATGCAGAATACTTAAGACGATTTGGAGAAATTGGAAGTAAAGCAATTTCATCATCAAAAGATTATGAAATGTATGAAGCAATTCGGTTATTATCCATCTTAAAAGAAGATCCAAGTTGCACAAAACAAGAAATTGAAGTAGCACAAAAAGCCGTCGAAGAATTACAAAATACCATGGGAGAATTGTCTGAAATGGCACAAATAAGAAATTTACATTGGTGGACTGTAGAGTATGGTTTGATAGGAAAAGTTGAAGAGCCAAAAATTTACGGAGCTGGTTTATTATCATCTATTGGAGAAAGTTCTTGGTGTTTAACAAATCAGGTAAAAAAAATCCCTTATTCTTTAGAAGCAGCAAACGTTAGTTTTGATATTACAAAACCACAACCACAACTATTTGTTACTCCTGATTTTGCTGAATTGAGTTTGGTGTTAGAGCAATTCGCAAATTCAATGGCATTAAGAAAAGGTGGATTAAGTGGTGTGAAAAAATTAATTAATTCAAAAAACTTAGGAACAATTGAGTTAAGTACTGGTTTGCAAATTTCTGGTAATTTTTCTAAGGTTTTAGAATTTGAAAACAAACCAATTTATATTCAAACAATTGGAAAAACAGCATTAGCAAATAGAGACAAAGAATTAATTGGACATGGAGTTGAATATCATGCAGAAGGATTTGGAAGCCCGGTTGGAAAGTTAAAAGGGATTAATATTCCAATCGAGAATATGAGTCCGAGAGATTTAGAAGCTTACGGAATTTATGAAGGAAAACAAACTACTTTAGAATTTGAAGGAGGTATAAAAGTAGTCGGAAAAGTAATTACTGGCACTAGAGATTTACGAGGTAAAATTCAATTAATTTCTTTTAAAGATTGTACGGTAACACATAAAGAGTCAATTTTATTTGATCCCTCTTGGGGAATTTATGATATGGCTGTTGGTAAAGAAATTGTTTCTGCCTTTTCTGGACCAGCTTCTGTAAACTCTTTTGATGATGTAAACAAAGTTTCAGAAACAAAAACACATAAAATTAAATATTCTAATTCTGACAAAGAGCTATATGCTTTATATCAAGAAGTTAGAGATTTTAGAGAACAAAACAAGATTTCAGAAACTAAAATTGAAGAGATATTTAATAAATTATCTGTTAAATTCCCAAATGACTGGTTGTTATTAGTTGAGCTTTATGAGCTTTCTATAAAAGAAAATTTTTCAATACAAAAAAGAATATTAAAAAAGTTAGAAGAATTGAAATGTAACAAAAGCTACAAAACACTTATAGAAAAAGGAATAGATTTGTGCAAAAATTAAATTAACACTTAAAATTAAGTAACATGGGTTTTTTTGACATGTTTAAAAGAAAAAATATGGAATTAGAAATTAAAGAATATTTAGAAAAAGGTGCGGTTGTATTAGATGTTAGAACAAAAACGGAGTGGGATCAAGGACATTCTAATGGGGCAAAGCATATAGTTCTAAATTTAATTCCGTTACAAATAGATGAAATTAAATCTTGGAATAAACCTGTAATAGCGGTTTGTTTAAGTGGTGGAAGAAGTGGGCAAGCAGCTCAGTTTTTAAAAAAGAATGGAGTAGATGCAATTAATGGTGGTCCTTGGCAAGATGTAGATCAGCACCTTTAATAACCATCCAAATTAAACCCAGATTCACGGCGTCTTTTTAAACGACTCATAATTTTTAAAGATGTTTCTATTTTTTTAATAATTGAAAAAGCAGCGCCAATTAAAGCACCTGTAAAAGCACCCATTGTTAAAGGATCAAAATTGTGACCAGTAATAAGGTATTTTAGAAAAAATATAGTCATTCCAATAAGTATAGAAACTAAGAAAATTTGAAGCTTCGATTTAGATAAATGAGCATAAATTCCACAAAAAACACCTGCAACTATTGAAGTTGCAGTAATTTTTGTTAAAAAAAGCTCTACCAATTCTGTGTTTGGGGGCTTAAAGAAAGAAGTTGTAAATAATCCGATTAAGGTTCCTAATACAACACCTATTATTATTTTTTTAATCATTTTTTTTAATCGGGGAAGTTAATACAGGATAAATTTAGTGATTATTTTTTAATTTCTTTAAATTAATTTTTGTTGTTTTTATTCCAATTATTAAAAAAAGCACATCATTTACAAATTCATAAATGGATATTTATCTTCTAATTTCTTTATATTAATTTGTAATCTTTGTAAAAATTGTTGATGCTTCTCGGAATTCGGATTAAATGGTCTGTGATGTATTCCATTTTGAATCGTTGAAACTTCTTTCATGGTTTCTTTAGAATCTTCTGAAATCCAAGAATCTGTAAATTTTTTCCAAATATAATTAATGGCAGTTTTATTTGGATGAATCATGTCTTCGGCATAAAAACGATAATCACGTAACTCATCCATCATAATTTCATAACTCGGAAAATAATGTGTGTAATTTCTTGGTTCAATTACTTGATGAATTGCTGAAATTAAGTGCGATTTACTTTGCTGATTTTGTGTAAATCCGTCTTTTAAATGACGTACAGGAGAAACGGTAAAGATGATGTTTGCTTTTTGATTTATTGATTTAACAAGTGCAATGATTGCTTCTAAACTTTCTGTGATTTCATCAACAGATAGTACTTCTTTTAAGAATTTTTTTTGTGGAATTTTATGACAATTTGCAACAATTGTATCGGTTTCTATAAATCTGTAAGCCCACGAAGTTCCTAAAGTAATTACAATATGTGAAGCGTTTTTTAAATGCTGATTTGTTGCTGTAACTTGCTGATTTAAATTGCTTAGTAACTCGTTTTTATCAGAAGAACTTAAACTTGAATGCGCATCAAAACAATGCCATCGTTCGTTTACAAAGAAAGTATCTTCTTCTGTGTATTCTTTTTCGTTAATTGCATTTGTAATTAAGTTTTCAATCGCTTTTGGATGAAATAAAATTCCAAACGGATTTTGAGTTGATTGAAACTTAAAATATGCCAATTTACTACCAATATTCTCAGAAAAACAAGAACCAAATAACACGGTTTTTGAATCATAAGTTATAGGATTATAAGTTTCTTTAGCAATCGGAATTTGAGTTTGTAAAATCATAAATTTCTATTTCAAAATATAAATATAAAAAGAAAGGTTCAAAGTAAAACAATACTTTGAACCTTTGAACTTTTTATATGTTGTAACTTTCTACAAAATATACTCTTTTGCTTTTTCTAACGCTTCTGTAATTCCACCAATATTTTTCCCTCCAGCAGTTGCAAAAAATGGTTGTCCTCCGCCTCCGCCTTGAATGTATTTTCCTAATTCTCTAACAATTGTACCAGCGTTTAAGTTTTTACTTTCTGCAATTTCTTTAGAAACATAACACGTTAAAATTGCTTTTCCGTTGTTTTTGGAGCCAAAAACTAAAAACAAGTTTTGGTGTTTTTTCCCTAAGTCAAATGCTAAATTTTTAATACTGTTTGCGTCTAAATCAACTTCGGTTGCTAAAAAATTTATGCTATTTATCTCTTCTAATTGATTTTCTAAATCGCCAATTATATTCTTGGCTTTGTCTTTTAATAATACCTCTATTTCTTTCTTTAAAGTTGCGTTTTCATCTTGTAAATTTCGCAAAGCTTTCACAGGTTCTTTAGTGTTATTTAATAAATCTTTCATTTCAAAATACGCTTGGTTATTTTCAAAATAAAAATCTTTAACAGCATCATTTGTAATAGCTTCAATTCTTCTTACTCCAGAAGCAACAGCACCTTCAGATATAATTTTAAAATGCCATATTTCTGACGTATTTTTCACATGCGTTCCACCACATAATTCTATAGATTTTCCAAATTTGATTGCTCTTACATCATCACCATATTTTTCTCCAAACAACGCCATTGCGCCTTCGTCAATTGCTTGTTGCATTGGGATGTTTCTTTTTTCTTCTAAAGGTAGTTTACCTGCAATTCTTCTGTTTACAAAATTTTCTACATCTTGTAATTGCTCTGTAGTCATTTTAGAAAAATGAGAAAAATCGAAACGTAAATATTTTGAATGTACAGCAGAACCTTTTTGTTCTACATGAGTTCCTAAAATTTCTCTTAATGCCTGATGTAATAAATGTGTTGCTGTATGATTACATTCTGTTCTAGAGCGTTGTTTTTTATCTACAACAGCTTTTAATGTTTCATCTAAATGTTTTGGTAAGTTTTTAGAAAAATGAATAATTACATTGCTTTCTTTTTTTGTATCTAAAATATAAACAACATCACCATGAATATCTTCTAAATAACCTTTATCGCCAACTTGTCCACCGCCTTCAGGATAAAATGGAGTTTTATCAAAAACGAGTTGATACATTTTACCATCTTTTTTAGAAACTATTTTTCTGTATCTAGTTAGTTTTACGGTTGCTTCTAAAAAATCATAGCCAACAAATTCTTCTTCAGAATTTTCTATGATAACTGTCCAATCACCAGTACTCATTTCACTAGCAGCACGAGAACGATTTTTTTGCTTTTGTAATTCTTCGTTGAATCCTTTTTCGTTTAGAGATAACCCTTTTTCGTGTAATATTAACGCGGTTAAATCTACAGGAAACCCAAAAGTATCATACAATTCAAAAGCCTTTTCTCCAGAAATTTCATTTTCAGAACTTTCTGCAATGATGTTGTCTAATAAAACCAACCCTTGATCTAAAGTTCTTAAAAAAGAAGCTTCTTCTTCTTTAATTACGTTTTCAATTAAATGTTTTTGAGATTTTAATTCTGGAAATGCAGTTCCCATTCTTTTACTTAAAACATCAACCAATCTATAAATAAAAGGTTCTTTTTTGTCTAAGAAAGTAAATCCGTAACGTACAGCTCTTCTAAGAATTCTCCTTATAACATAACCTGCTCCAGTATTACTTGGTAATTGCCCGTCTGCAATAGAAAAAGCAACAGCCCTTACATGATCTATAATTACACGAATAGCAATATCTGTTTTTTCGTTTTTACCATACTTAACGTCTGTAATTGTTTCTACCTCTCTAATTAAGGGTGTAAAAACATCTGTATCATAATTCGATTTTACATCTTGTAACACCATACACAAACGCTCAAAACCCATTCCGGTATCAATATGTTTTGAAGGTAAATCTTCTAAAGTTCCGTTTGCCTTTCGGTTGTATTGCATAAAAACCAAGTTCCAAATTTCTACAACTTGCGGATGATCCATATTAACTAAAGATTTTCCATCAACTTTGGCTTTTTCTTCTGGAGTTCTAATATCTACATGAATTTCTGAACACGGACCACAAGGACCTTGTTCTCCCATTTCCCAGAAATTATCTTTTTTATTTCCCATCAAAATACGATCTTCTGGAATGATTTCTTTCCAGTAATCGTATGCTTCTTTATCTAAACTTAAGTTGTCTGCATCATCACTTCCTTCAAAAACAGTTACATATAAAATGCTTTTATCAACCTTATAAACTTCGGTTAATAATTCCCAAGCCCAAGCTATTGCTTCTTTCTTAAAATAATCTCCAAAACTCCAGTTTCCTAACATTTCAAACATGGTGTGATGATAGGTGTCGTAACCAACTTCTTCTAAATCGTTATGTTTACCAGAAACGCGCAAACATTTTTGAGTATCAGAAATACGACTGTTTTTTGGAGTTGCATTTCCTAAAAAGTATTCTTTAAATGGCGCCATACCAGAATTGGTAAACATCAATGTTGGATCGTTCTTTAAAACCATTGGTGCAGAAGGCACAATGCTATGTTGTTTGTCTTTAAAAAATTTTAAAAAAGTAGCTCTAACGTCTTGCGATTTCATCTATAATAATTTCAATCAATAATAAATATGTAACATTTTGTAAAATCTATCTACTTATAGATAACAATGCATCATGTTTTTGCTCTTAAAAGTTAATTTACCCTTAATTAATTACTGTAAAAAAGGTAGTTGTAAAACATTTTGTAAATTTGTATGTTTTCTAACGGATAAAATTACAATTAGAGAACACAAAAATAGTACATTTAAGATTATGGCAAAGGTAAAATATTATTACGACGCAGATACTTTATCGTACAGAAAGATTGAACGAGATAATAAAAGTATTTATAAAAAAGCAAGTTTTATAGTATTGGCTATTGTTTTAGTTGCGTTCTTTGGATTTATTGGGTTTAGTCAATTTTTAATGTCTCCAAACGAAAGAGCTCAAAAAAGAGAGTTTGACAACTTAAAATTACATTACGAACTACTAAGTAAACGAATTGAAGAAAGTAGTAAAGTATTAACTGAATTACAAGAAAGAGATAATACCATTTATAGAGTATATTTTGAGGCAAATCCAATTCCTGAAGAACAACGTAAAGCTGGTTTTGGAGGTGTAAATAGATACCAATATTTAGAAGGGTTTGATAATTCTTCGATGATACAAAAAGCAACAAAAGATATTGATATTTTATCTAAACAATTGGTGGTGCAATCTAAATCGTTGGATGAAATTGTTAGATTGGCAAAAAACAAAGAAGAAATGTTATCGTCAATTCCTGCAATACAGCCTGTTGCAAATAAAAACTTAAAAAGAATGGCCTCTGGTTATGGGTATCGAATTCATCCTATATATAAAACAAGAAAATATCATTGGGGAATGGATTTTTCTGCTCCTAAAGGAACACCAGTGTATGCTACCGGAAACGGAACTGTTATTAAAGCAATTAGAACCAGAAAAGGTTTAGGGAATTATGTAAAAATTAATCATGGATTTGGATATGTAACCGTTTACGGACATATGGATAGATATGTAGTTCGTAAAAATCAAAAAGTAAAGAGAGGAGATTTAATCGGTTATATTGGAACTTCAGGAACATCTACAGCACCACATTTACATTACGAAGTTCATAAAAATAATAAAAAAATGAATCCTGTTTACTATTACTTTAACGATTTAACTCTAGAAGAATATAGTCGTATGTTAGAATTAGCTTCAAGAGAAAATCAATCTTTAGATTAATGCACGTTAATTTACCAGAAAAAAGGTATTATAAAATTGGAGAAGTAGCTAAAGCTTTTGATGTAAACACATCTTTAATTAGGTTTTGGGAAAAAGAGTTTGATGTAATCAAACCTAAAAAAAATGCCAAAGGAAATCGATTATTTACTCAAGTTGATGTTGCCAATTTTAAACTCATTTTTAATCTAGTTAAAGAAAGAGGTTTTACGCTAGACGGAGCAAAACAAAAATTAAAAAAGAACCCAGAAGGGACAATTAAAAATCATGAACTTATTAGCAGATTAGAATCTGTAAAAGCTGAATTAGTCAATATAAAAAATCAATTATAAATATAAAAAATAATAGAATTATGAAAAAATGGTTACCAATTATAATTATAGGAATTTTAATTTTTGCATTAGTAAGATGGGGAATTGGAATTAACAATACGATGATAGATATGAAAGGTAAAGCTGAAATATCTTGGGCAAATGTAGAAAGCTCGTATCAACGAAGAAATGATTTAATAGGGAATTTAGTTAAAACCGTTCAAGGAGCAGCAGATTTTGAAAAAAATACATTAACAGAAGTAATTAATGCAAGAGCAAAAGCAACTTCAACTACAATTGATGCAGGAAATTTAACACCAGAAAAAATGGCTGCTTTTCAACAAGCACAGTTTGGTTTAACCTCAGCATTATCAAAGTTAATGGTTGTTGTAGAACGATATCCAGATTTAAAAGCAAATCAGAACTTTTTACAATTGCAAAATCAGTTAGAAGGAACAGAAAACAGAATTAATGTAGAGAGAAATAGATTTAATACTTCTGCAGGAGCTTATAATATCTACATCAAAAAAATCCCTCGTAATTTTATTGCTAGCATTGCAGGTTTTGAAGGAATGAGCTTATACGCTTCAGATAAAGGAGCTGACAAAGCACCAGATGTAAATTTTGATTTTAATAAAAAAGAATAATGTCAAAAGAAAGTCAGTTTTTATCTGAAGAAGATGAATTAGAGATTATTGAAGCAATTAAAACTGCTGAAACAAATACTTCTGGAGAAATCCGTATTCATATTGAAGCAACATCAAAAAAAGAGGCTTATGAAAGAGCATTAGATGTTTTTGAAGAATTAGGAATACATAAAACAGAACAACGAAACGGCGTGTTACTTTATATAGCGGTAACTGATCAACAGTTTGCTATTTGTGGAGATGAAGGAATTAATAATGTGGTTGCAGATGATTTTTGGGATTCTACAAGAGATGTTATTACAGAACACTTTAAGAAAGGAAATTTTAAAAACGGAATTGTTGCTGGGGTTTTAAGTACTGGAATACAATTAAAACAGTTTTTTCCTTGGCAAACTGATGATGAAAACGAATTGTCTAACGAAATTTCTAAAGGATGATCGATCAGCAGTTATCAGTTGTCAGTTGTCAGTTTTCAGTAAGAAGTAAACATAGAAGTTGGTTGTTAAAAAGCAGTAAGATTCTATTGTTTTTTATTGGATTTTTATTAATTCAATCTGCGTTTGGGCAATATAAAATTCCGGACACCCCAAAATTACAAACCAGTGTTTATGATTATATTGGGTTACTTTCTAAGAGTCAAAAAAACAATCTTGAACAGAAATTAATTCGTTATTCAGATTCAACATCAACACAAATTGTTGTTGCTGTAATTTCTAGAACAGAAGGAGAAGATGTTGGTTTTTTAGCAGCAAATTGGGCTCAAAAATGGGGAATTGGACAAAAAGGTAAAGACAACGGAGTTTTTATTTTAGTTGCCAAAGACGATAGGAAATTAAGTATTCAAACAGGTTATGGTGTAGAACACTTATTAACCGATTATATTTCTACAGACATACGAGTTAATATTATTACTCCAGAGTTTAAAAAAGGCGATTATTATGCTGGTTTAGACAAAGGATCTGATGCAATATTTAAAGCACTTAAAGGCGAATTTAAAGAAAACAGAAAACGAACAAAAAAAACAAATTCAAGTTTATTTAGAGTTATTCCTATTATCTTTTTTATCATTTTATTCATCCTACTTTCCAATCGAAATAATCGTGGTGGAAAAGGTGGAAAAGGTGGAAAACGAAGAAGTGGTTTTTCTATTTTAGATGCAATAATTTTAAGTAGCGCTGGAAGAGGTTTTGGTGGTAGAGGAAGTTTTGGAGGATCATCTGGAGGCGGAAGCTTTGGTGGTGGTTTTGGCGGTGGATTCGGCGGCGGCGGATTTGGCGGCGGTGGTTCTTCTGGAGGCTGGTAATACTTAAATTATTTTAACTTTCTCGAGCTCAGTAGAGAGGTTTTGATGTTCAAAAGAATTTAGATGGCAACTGTTCTCAACTTGATATGTAAATGAAAAAAGCGAATTTATATTTTCTATTTTTTGTATTGGCTTCTTGTTCTAATTATGGACAATTAACTCTAGTTTCTGATTTGCCTTCTTCATTAAAAGAAGTTTCGGGAAACGAAATAATTTACAATTCTGAGTTAATTTGGATGCTGAATGATTCAGGGAATAAAGCAGAAGTATTTGGCGTAAATCAAGACGGGAAGATAAAAAGCATCATAAAAATTAAGGCAAAAAATCACGATTGGGAAGATCTTACTTCTGATGAAAAAGGGAATTTATACATTGGCGATTTTGGAAATAACAACCTAAAAAGAAAAAAACTAAGGATTCTTAAAATTAAAAATCAAGAATTACTAACACTTGATGAAGTTGAGGTAAAAAAAATTAATTTTGAGTACCCAGAGGTTGAGAATAAAAAGAATACATCTTATGATGCAGAAGCATTTTTTTATCACCAGAACTACTTTTACATTTTTACAAAAAGCAGAAAAAAAAAGAATTTAGGAAAAACACGGTTATATAAAGTTCCAAATAAAAAAGGAAAACACATTGCAGAATTTATTTCTGAATATGAGTTTTGTAATAGTGTAGATTGTAGAATTACGTCTGCAGACATTTCTAAAAACGGAAAGAAAGTTGTCTTGTTAAACCACTCGTCTGTTTTTATATTCACTAATTTTAAGAATGATAATTTTTTCTCTGGAGAAATAAAAGAAACTCAGTTAGAACATACTTCTCAAAAAGAAGGCATTTGTTTTAAAGAAGAAAACACATTTTATATTACTGATGAAAGAGTAAAAAAACAGGGAGGAAATTTATATCGCTTAAAAATTAAATCCTAAAGAGAATGCAATTCTTGCATTTTCTGTTCCTTTAAAAACACCAATGTTTGCAGAAATCATATCTGCACCGTTTAAGAAAATTCCGCCACCAAAAGAGGAGTTCCAAGTAGTAGAAATATCATTTTCTAACCAAACTCTACCATAATCAAAACCAGAATAAATACCAATTTGCAAAGGCAATAAACCGGTTTTTATTTTTCGTAAATTCAATCGAATATCAGATTTTTGATAAAATGAATTTTTACCAGTAAAACGTTGATTTCTATATCCTCGTAAGCCATCATTTGCTCCAATTGATGCTCCTTGGTAAAACTCAAATCCGTTACCAAAAGTTAAATGACTTTTTACTTTTGTTGCAAATACTAATTGTCCGCTAGAAATTAATTTATAATTAAAACTCAACGACGGAATGAAATAACTAAAAGTTGCTTTTGTATTTGTATTAGAAGTGTAACCAATTGTAAAATCAGCTTTCATTCCTAAAGTAGGAAAAGCTTTGTTATCTTGATTTTCGAAATTGTAATGCGCTTCTGCACTTAAAAAAGAATTTTTGTTTGCTAAATTTGTTGTTGCAATATATCTCCCAACAGTTTTTTCTACTTTAATAGATTGATATTTTAACCCAATTTTAAAATTTCCTCCTAATTCTCCACGCCAAATTAAGTAAGGAGAAAACTGTGTTTTTCTAATTTTTACTCTGTTGTAATTTTTATCAAAAACATCTTCATCAATATAATAAGGATTAGTTGTTTCGTTTCCAAAACCAAAGAAATTTACACTGTAATTTGGACTGGTAAATGATGCTTCTAATCCTAAATTCCAATTTTTAATCACATTTGAAAACTCGCTTTTTAAAGCGATATCAAATCCGTTGGTTGCAAAATAATAAGAAGTAGCAATGGAATATTGAGATGTAAAAGGATTTCTTTCAAAACTAAAATTGGTAAAAGTACTAACCAAGCCAATATTTACCCCATCATCGGGATTCATTCCAATTGATGGAATCATAGCAGTTGTATTGTGCTTTAACTTCTTGTAATCATACACATTTGTATTGTATGTATCTGTCAATTTTTGTATCCCTTTGTTGGTTTTAAAGGTGTTTTTTTTCGATTTGTAATCGTAAATTGTCACATTACTTCCGTTAGTAATAGTGTAAACATCATTGTTTTGTCCGCCAATGATTCGTGTTTTTATAGGGTTCGATTTTTCTCCAAAGACATAAAATTCATCTTTTCCATCTAAACCATATATCCAGATTTCTTTAGTTATTTTTTTGTTGTATTTTTTCTTGTGAAAAAGCTCTCCTTTTTTGCCATTTTTAATTCTATACACTCTAATTTCTGTGCTACCGTTTTTAAGCCTTTCAACCTCAAATAAATCATCTTTATTGGTCCCTTTGATAACAGAAAAGGTATTAATATATGTATAATATTTGTCAGATATTTTTTGAAGATTTTTGATTCTTCCTTTTAATTTTCTTTTAATATCTATCACTGAATTATCTGTTACTTCTTTAGGGAAAAAGGAAAGCGCTTTTTCTATAACAGCATCTGTTAAGTTTTTTTGAATGTATGCAACTTGATTGTCCCAAGAATTTTTTGTTGCTTGATTTATCAATGCAATATCTAACGGATATGGCTCTAAATTAAACCATTTCGGGTTGGCTAATTCTTCGTTATATGATTGCATTAAACGCAATGTAGGTGTTGATTTGGTTACAATATTTAACAGAAAACCATCTGCCATAATAGAAAAAACCTGATCTCTATCTCTTGGAATTGGTTTATACAAGGTGTTTTTTCCTTCTTTAAATGCTGCCCAACGCCATTGATCTTCATGTCTGTCCCAATCTCCTAATAGCATATCAAATAAACGAGCTTTTATATACGCATCTTCATCAATTTTTGAGTCTGCATTTTTAGTGAGTTTTTTTAATAAATCGTTTGTGCTGATTACTTTATTTGAAAAACCAAAATTAGGTTTTTCTCCATGTCCAGAAGCTGCTCGTTCTTCAATCATGTACAATTCATCTCCAAATTCGTTGTTAAAATGAGCCAATACCTTTTGCTTTGGAACATAAAAAAGTTGAGGTTTTGTATGTAAAATATTTATAGCTTTTGCCATTGTTGCAACTGTAAATGGCGCATATGGATGAGAGCCGGTAAAAATATCGAGGAGTAAGTTTTCAGAAAGTGTATCATCAAATTGACCTTCTATATATTGGTTTTTAAATGCAACTGCTTGTAAATATTGCACGGCATTTTTTCGTAAAGCACGCATCACATATTCTCTACCGTTTTTATCTTCTAGTCGCAACGATTTAGATTGATGTCCACCACCTTTTCTTATAGGTTTTAAACCGCCAAAAAGAGTGTCTAAATCTACATTTTTTGCAGTTACTTTTGTTCCATAATATTTTCTATATCGTTTTCCCCAAATAAATTGATAGAAATTTCCTTTTACAACTTCTTCATCTGTATAAATTGATGCGGATGTATATAGATCAGAATTTTTCTTAAACGTAAATTTATTTACAGGCTTATTTGGTTTTAAAACTTGTGTTTGAAATACAGTTTTATTGTTTTTTGCCTCAATAAATGTAACAACTGAAGATCCGTTTTTCAAAATATCTAACCTTGCGTAACCTGGAGTTCCGTATGAAAATAATCCTTTTCCAATATTTTTTGTTGCAGACGTTTTAGAACCAGAACCACTAATAATTTGAGGTAAATTGTCTTGTTTTAAATATTGCAATGTATGTTCGTGACCTGCAACTAAAATTACTTTTTCATTTTCTTGAGAAAGTATTGCAATCCTGTTTTTAAATTCTAAATATTTTTTGTTTTGTAAATCAGTGTTACTAAATCCGCTAGTTTTTCTAATTAAATTAATAAGTGTTCCTATGATTGGTAATGGAATAGATCCGCCAACAGGAAAAAATTGCTGTTTTAACGAAAATTGTCCGCCATGTGGACCATTTGTATATAATGGATGATGCATTGCAACAATGGTTGTTTTTCCACGTGCTTTTTTTATGATGCTTTCATATTCATCAAAAAAACGAGTTCTTGTTTTTATTTCACAATTGTCATTTATGGTTGGATGTTTGTCCCAATTTGTTAAATACCATTCACTATCAATTGTAATTAAAACGATATCGTCAGAAATATCAATTTTATCTATCGGGCAACCGTTTTTAGGGAAAAAGGAATCTTTTCCTAAAATGTTTTGTATATATTTTTCTTGTCTTTCTAAACCTTTTAATCCATTAGAATACCAATCGTGATTTCCTGGAATAAAAATAGTGTTTCCTTTAAAATTTTTAGTAATATTAGTTTGAATATTTAGCTGATGTTCTGCAAAAGCTCTTCTTTTTTTTTTTTTTTTGGCATCCCAGCTGGATAAATATTATCTCCCAAAAATAATAATGTACTATTTTTTGACGCTGATTCTAATTGCGTTCTCAATCTTTTTAAGGTAATTGTTTCAGAACCAATTGGAGAATTTCCTCCATCACCAAGTAAGTAAAACGAATGTGCTACGTCTTCTTTAGAAAAATTAGAGACCGTTTGGTTTGAAGTTTTGTATTGTGGTTTATAAGTTGCACAATTACTAAGTAATAACAAACCTATAATTAAGCAAAAATACTTTGTACTGTTCATCTATTTTTTTTTACATTAGTAAAAATAATTCTTTTATGGAGACTTTGTTGCTGAATGCCGAAAAATATGTTTTCTCATTATTAACCAAAGAGTTAAGTAGTGATTTTTTCTATCATAATTTTAGTCACACACAAAGGGTTGTAAATGCGACTAAAGAATTACTTGTAGGAGAAAATGTTTCTAAAGTTGACGCAAATATTTTACTGTTGGCAGCATGGTTTCATGATGTTGGTTATATTAAAGGGATAGAAAATCATGAAGAATCTAGTGTAAGGATTGTTACCAATTTCTTAGAAGAATATAATATAGATGAAAGCATAATTAATAATGTAAATCGGTTAATTAGGGCTACTAAAATGGATGCTGTGGCGGATGATCTATTGGAGAAAATAATACGGGACGCAGATTGTGCTCATTTGGCAAAAAAGAGTTTTTCTGATATTAGCGATTTACTCAAAGAAGAATTTAACTCTGCGTATAATAAAAGTTATTCTGATTCTGAATGGATTCAAGAAAATATCAAATTTTTAGCAAATAAACATTCTTACTATACAACCTATGCGCAAAAAAACTGGCAACAAGGAAAAGATAAAAATTTAGCTCAACTTTTTAAAACCAAAAGAAAAACGGTACAAGAAGAGCGAAAAGAATCTATCAAAAAAGAAGAATTAAAACTAAAAAAACAAAAAGCTAAAACACCAGAACGTGGAATAGAAACTATGTTTAGAGTTACATTAAGGACTCATATTACCCTGAGTGATATTGCTGATACAAAAGCAAACATTCTACTTTCTGTAAATGCAATAATTATTTCGTTAGCATTATCTAGTTTACTTCCAAAGTTAGATAACCCATCAAATCAATATTTAATTACTCCTGCCATTATTTTTGTTATGTTTACTGTTACTTCAATTATTTTATCTGTAATGGCAACTAGACCAAATGTTACTGAAGGTAAGTTTTCAAAGAAAGATGTTAAAGATAAAAAAGTAAATTTATTATTTTTTGGAAATTTCCATAAAATGAACTTATCAGATTTTGAATGGGCAATGGGAGAATTAATGAAAGACAAAGATTACTTGTATAGCTCTATGACCAAAGATTTATATTTTTTAGGAAAAGTATTAAACAGGAAATATAAATTGTTACGATTAACATATTTGGTCTTTATGGTCGGAATTATAGTATCCGTAATTAGTTTTGGAATTGCGTTTAAATTAAAAGAAACAGGTGTTTTAATTTAAAATTATAAATGCAACTCTTCAATTAAATCATTTAAAGAAATAATTTTTTCTTTAGGATTGTAAATTACTTCTACACGCAAAGCTTTTAATCCAGAAACACCTTGTAAATCTTCTATTTCTAATTTTCCAAAATAATTTTTAGATTGTAAAAATTTTATATATTTTAAATACTCTCTAGCATCATTTTCTTGAGAATAAACGATTGCAATTTTACCAGGAACGGTTAATCGCTCAGACGTGTTTTTTATGTGTGCTTTATCAATACGTTTTTTAATAATTTCGTATCTAATATTATAGGCGCCATCAACATCAAATTGTTTTTCATCCATTCTAAATTTAATGGATAACGGATTGCTGTGAACTAGAACTAATGAAGCAACTCTTAAATCGTGATTCATTTCTTCTCTTGCATTGAAAGCGATATTCTCTAGCTGATACATGGTTTGTAATTGCCACAAACGCAAATTATATAAAAACAATTTATCAAACGAATTGTCTTCAACTAAAGAGTCTCCAATATACATGTTGTACTCTACGCCATCTGTTTTGTATCGCTCAAAATAATGCGGAAACATACTTTGTGCTTCTTCTTGCTTTTGATCTAAAAATTCAGAAAGTTTATTATTTAGTAGTGTAACGCTATCTTCATAATCTTTACGTTTTTCATAAACTACATGTAAGTCTTTGTCCAATCTATTCATGTAAACTGAAACAAGGTTTTTTAATTCTGAATTTAATTTTTTAATATGATTAAAAACAGGGTAAATTTCTCGTTTTAAAAAATCGATAATTGCAATTTCATCTCCGGCTTTTAAACCATCAGTTACGTTTTCTAAGTACTCATTAACTCTAAAAATAAGCTCTTCATAAATAGGTAGTTTTTCTACAACACAGGTTTTATTTAAAATGTTTATTGCTAATGATAATTGTAATGTTAAGTCGTCTTTAATAGCATCATTCCTGGCGATAGAAGAACCTTTAATATCACTCTGTCCAAATAAAGGATACACATCATTAAAAACAATTTCATCTAATTTAATGTTTTCTTCTTGGCTAGAAGTTTGTAGAATATATTTATCAGCCGCAGCTTTAAATCTCCATTTTACTGTTGGATGAATGGTTGTGTAATGTTCTTGAATTACTGCTTCAATCGCATTTTGATATTCATCTGAGGCTCTTTTTACAGCAACTTCAAAAATAGGAATAATGTCTTTTAGTTTATTTAAGTTTACCGAATTCAATTCAAAAGGTCTTGGCGACGCAATTTCTAACAAAGCCAAATCATTGTTTTCAGTTGCCTTAATTGGTATTAAAGAAATACTTTGAATGCCTTGTTTTTTTAGATTTTGATAAAAAGGATTCTCATTGGTTTGTTTGCCATATTTTTCTACATCAGAAATACTAAGCGATTCCTGGTTTTTAAAAACCGTTTGCATAATGCCATCGCAGAAATACGAATCGCAAATAACCTCTTCTGAACTGTTTAAAATGATGCTATTAGATTTGTTAATAGTGGTTTCACAGATTTTTATATTGACATTGTCAAATATAGAATAGCCTAATTTTAAATCAGGAATGTTATAAAATTTTCGAAGGTCTTTTTGTAATTCTGTAATTAAATCATTTCCACTTTTTAATAGGTTTGTGCCAATATCAGAAATTATTTCGTCTGTTGTAACATCAAACAAATTCATAATTCCAAAACCTTTGTAGATGTAGCTATTTGGTGGAAATTTCTCTTTCCAAATGGCAATATTATCAAAATTATTTATTAAAATTTTATAATCTTCTTCTGTAATTTTAGGAGCGTTTTCAGTCGGAATAACCTCTCCAAAATCATTGTTAAAAGCAGCTCTATAATGTTTTGTGTTTCCAGTAATTGCATCCGGAATGTCAAAGAAAAAAGGTCTTTTTAAATCTACATGATATCCGTAAACAGAAGCTAAAATCATAGTGCATCCATAGATGTATAATAAATCATCTTCGAAATTACGAACTTTAATTTCGTAATCTGGCCCAGCATTTTTTATAATATTCTCAAACCGAGTTGTAAATTTAAAAGAGGTAAAAGTAAATGGTATGGTTGCCGTTTTAATTTCGTTTAATAAAAGTGGTTCTGGAAAAAGGGGTTCTAATAGTAAATCAATAATTTCTTTATGAGTTTCAAACAAAGAAAAATCAGAAAAACCATGAATTAATTCAGGAGTTTTTTCAATTTCTGCAATCATCTTTTTTGCAGCTAAATAATATGGGTGATTTTTATATTCTTCTTTTGAATATTTTTGATATAGCAAAAACACCTTTTCAAAACTTACTAAAATTTGTAAAGGTAATTCTATAGATTCGTGATTATTAGTATGCTTAATTTTCATAAACTAAAATTGCATTAGATAACAAAAGTACTAAATGTTAATTTGTAGTCGAAGAATTATAAAAACCTTGCAAATTAAGAAACCTATTTTTGTCTAAAATAAATGATAATAGGAACTCCAGAAAAATTGTAAATTTCTCTCATTTGATTTTCTAAATATCTCCTGTAAGAATCTTTTACATATTGCGGCAAATTTGCAAAAAAGGCAAATTGTGGAGTTGGTGTTGGCAATTGTAAACAGTATTTAATTTTTACATATTTACCTTTTATTGCTGGTGGTGGATTGTTATTAATAATCTCTAGCATTTTTTCATTCAGTTTGCTAGTAGTAATTCTATTTTTTCTGTTTTGAAATACCTCTACAGCTGTTTCTATTGCTTTAAAAATACGTTGTTTTGTAAGTACTGAAACAAAAATAATTGGCACATCTGTAAACGGAGCAATTTCTTTTCTAATTGCAGCTTCATAATCTCTTACAGTATTAGTTTCTTTATCAACTAAATCCCATTTATTAACTAAGATTACAACTCCTTTTTTATTTTTTTCTGCCAACCAAAAAATATTTTGATCTTGACCTTCAAAACCACGAGTTGCATCAATCATTAAAATAATAACATCAGAATACTCAATAGTTCTAACGGCTCTCATTACAGAGTAAAATTCTAAATCTTCTTTTACTTTCGATTTTTTTCTAATTCCGGCTGTGTCAACCAAATTAAAATCAAATCCAAAACGATTGTATTTTGTGTCAATAGAATCTCTTGTAGTACCAGCAATATCAGTTACAATATTTCTTTCTTCTCCAATTAACGCATTAATAAAAGATGATTTTCCTGCGTTTGGTCTTCCAACAACTGCAAATCTTGGTAATTCTTCTTTTTCTAAATCTATTTCTTCAGGTTCTGGCATTATTTCTGCCAATGCGTCTAATAATTCTCCAGTTCCACTTCCGTTAATAGATGAAATTGTATGATATTCTCCTAATCCTAAGTTGTAAAACTCTACAGCATCTGCATCTCGCATTGCATTATCAACTTTATTAACAGCAATAAATATGGGTTTTTTTACTTTTCTCAACAATTTAGCAACTTCAGAATCCATTGGCGTAATTCCTTGTTCTACATCAACCACAAAAACAATAATATCTGTTTCCTCTAAAGCCAATTGTACTTGCTTACGGATTTCATCTTCAAAAATATCGTCAGAACCAACAACATATCCGCCAGTATCAATTACAGAAAATTCTTTTCCGTTCCAGTCAGATTTTCCGTAATGTCTATCTCTAGTTACACCACTTACAGAATCTACAATTGCTTCTCTTCTCTGAACCAATCGATTAAATAAAGTCGATTTCCCTACATTTGGTCTTCCTACAATGGCAACTATACTATTCATTACTAAAAATATTTTTGCAAAGATACTAATTAGGGAATGATATTTGTTTAAATTTAAAGAGTTATAAAATTTATCATTATGAAAAATAATTTTACAGCCATCATTTTTTCAATTGCTATTGTAATTGCGGCTTTTTTACTGGGAAATTCTATTGTTAATAGGAATAATACAGATGGAATTATTTCTGTCACCGGATTGGGGAAAGCAGATTTTACATCAGATTTAATCGTTTGGGAAGGATCTTATTCTAGTGAAAGTAAAAACCTTAAATTAGCATATAACAATTTAGAAAAAACAAAAAAAATAATTTCTGATTATTTGTTTTCTAAAGGAATCAAATCAAATGAATTGGTTTTTAAAGCGGTTACTAGCAGAAAAAATACCAAAGCAACTTATAACAAAGAAGGAAAATATATCGGCGAACAATTTTTGGGTTATATTTTAACACAATCATTGCAAGTTGATTCTAATAATGTAGAAAAAGTGGAGAAAATCTCTAGAGAAATTACAGAATTATTAAACAAAGGAATCGAGTTTTATTCGCAACCACCAAGATATTATTATACTAAATTAGCAGATTTAAAACTAGAAATGATTTCTAAAGCAACTTCGGATGCTAAATTAAGAGCAGATAATATTGCTGAAAATTCTGGAGGAAAATTAGGAAAGTTGATTTCTGCAAAAATGGGGATATTTCAAATTACAGGCCAAAATTCTAAAGAAACGTATTCTTGGGGAGGGACTTTTAACACAACATCAAAATTAAAAACAGCTTCAATTACAATGAAGTTGACGTATAAAGCAGATTAAATAGCTTCCGTTGATCAATATGATTCTTAATGGTATCAAAATCTCAGTTCGAGTGATCTTGAGGAACGAAAAATTGTATCGAGAACTTTTTAAAGCTAAATTCTTTGTTCTCAATATAAATTTTACTCATTTCAATCGAAAAATTAACTCGAACTAACAAAATTTTATTAAAATGGATAACAGCTTATAAATAATAGTAGATATATTTATGAAAGAAAAAACAAGCAGCGAGGTTTTTTTAAGACCTAGATTTAGCATCTATTTTGATGAAAATCATGAAAAAATTATTCAAAAGTTTAAAACTTTTTTAAAAGAAAAAGAGAATACCAATCCAAGTCGGTTTTCTGACGGACATATTATTATTGATGTTCCAAAAAATGAAGAACATTTTTGGTCTCCTCAATTAAATCTAGAGGTTGTTGAGATAGCAAAAAATAAAAGTATTGTAAAAGGACTTTTTGGACCAAAACCACAAGTTTGGACCTTATTTATGTTTATTCATTTTGTTACTGGAATTGCATTTTTAATTTGCGCAGTTATGCTTTATGTAAAAATAAGCTTAGAAGAAAGTTATGTTTTTCCGCTAATGATGGTAATTTTTTTACCATTATTTTGGGCGGTTTTATATTTTTTAGGGAGAATTGGTAAAAGTACAGGTCATAAACAAATGGACGATTTATACAATTTAATGACCTCTATTTTAGAGAGCTAAAACTAATCTTTATAACCAAAACGTTTTAATTGATTTTTATCGTTTCGCCAGTTTTTATTGACTTTCACATACAGTTCCATAAAAACTTTTTTCTCAAAAAATAATTCTAAATCTTTTCTGGCTTCGGTGCCAACTCGTTTTATAGCAGCTCCTTTGTGTCCAATAATAATTCCTTTTTGAGTATCACGCTCAACCATAATTACAGATCTAATTCTAATAATTTTTTCTTCTTCAACAAATTCTTCAGTTTCTACTTCTACCGAATACGGGATTTCCTTTTTGTAATGCATTAGAATTTTTTCTCTAATTTTTTCATTCACAAAAAAGCGTTCAGGTTTGTCTGTTAATTGATCTTTTGGATAAAAAGCAGGACTTTCTGGTAGAAACTCAATAATTTTATTTAACACAACATCAATATTAAATTTTTCTAAAGCAGAAATGATAAAGATCGATGCGTTTGGTACTTTTTCTTTCCAATACAAAAGTTTTTCTTCAACTTCATCCTGATTAGAAATATCAATTTTATTCAATAATAAAATAACAGGAATTTTACTATTGATAATTTTGGTAAAAAAAGCTTCGTTTTTTAATTCTTTTTCGCCCATTTCTACCATATAAATTAACACATCTGCATCTTCAAAAGCAGATTTTACAAAATCCATCATCGATTCTTGTAATTGATATGCAGGCTGAATAATTCCTGGCGTATCAGAAAAGATAATTTGATAATCTTCATCATTTACAATTCCTAAAATTCGATGTCTAGTTGTTTGTGCTTTAGAAGTTATGATAGATAGTTTCTCACCAACCAATGCATTCATTAATGTTGATTTACCAACATTAGGATTTCCAATAATATTTACAAAACCTGCTTTATGTGTCATGCTGCAAAGATACTTTGTTTTTTAATTTTACACACTTTAAAAGATTAGGATATTGTAGTTGAGTATATTAAGGTTATTTTAAAATAAAAGACGATTTTTTTTGAAAGAAATAGAAAATGGTTGTATATTTGCAATCCAAATCGCGGGATAGAGCAGTAGGTAGCTCGTCGGGCTCATAACCCGAAGGTCATTGGTTCGAGTCCAATTCCCGCTACTAATAAAAAAGTCAAAACTTAATTGTTTTGACTTTTTATCGTTTAAAGTAGATTGGACGAGAAGTTTATACTGAGCGTAGTCGAAGTGAGTCCAATTCCCGCTACTAATAAAAAAGTCAAAACTTAATTGTTTTGACTTTTTATCGTTTAAAGTAGATTGGACGAGAAGTTTATACTGAGCGTAGTCGAAGTGAGTCCAATTCCCGCTACAAAAAGAGTAATTAGAAATGGGTATTCTTTCTTTTTTGTTATAAATTTAAACTTGAGATTGACCTATTTTATTTTATATTTTTTGTAAATTTATAAAAAAAGGTTATTTTAATTTCATTTAATAAGCAATTTGCTTAGTCTATTTTTTTATAAAACAATTATATTTACTTTCCTAATCCCCAGGTACTATGAATAATTATGATAAAAATAATATTAGAATCCCATTTAGGTTTATCACTTTTTTAGCTATTTTTTTTAGCTTTTTCTTTATCCTTTTAGGAATTGCTAGATTTTTTCAAATAGATTTTTTTCTTAATTTTTTACCTGAAACAACACGAGAGGTTTTAGACGAATCTCCTATGTGGGTTTATTATGTTTATTTATTTACCGTAATCACAAATTTTTCAGCAGTTATATTATTATTTAGAAGAAATATATTATCTGTACCTGTTTCTCAATATTCTGTTATAGGTATGATTATACTCATTTTTTATCATTTTTATATTACAGATAGTATTTATTTGTTTGAAGCTATAGAAATGTTTTTTACTTTGATGTTTTATATTCTTTTAGCTTGGTTTGCAACAAAGGCAAGAGCTAATGGATATTTATCAAAATTTTCTAATGAGAAAACATCAGTTTCATTAAAAATACAAGACGGATGTGATCATGATTGTGCTTATTGCCCAATTCCTTTAAGAAAAGGACACTCTAAAAGTGATGCATTAAAAAATATACTTGCAAATGCAGAAAGCATGGCAGAAGAAGGAATAAAAGACATTTTTTTAATTGGAGATAATATTGGAGATTTTGGTACTGGAGAAAATGGTAATTTAAAACATCTTCATAGTTTTTTAGATTTGCTTAAGGCACTTGATAAAATTGGAGATATTAATCGATTTACTTTTTTATCTATTACAACTCCAATGTTTAGCGAAAAAACATTAAAATTTATAGCAAATTCTGAAAGAATTTCTCCATATTTTAATATTAGGATGGATAGTGGAAGTGATGAAATGTTAAAAAAAATGAATCGCCCATTTCCTTTAAAACCATATAAAGAATTATTTATTAATATAAAAAGATTAATGCCAGATGCGTATATAATTGTAGAAATTCTTGTTGGTTTTCCTGGAGAAACGGATGAGTTGTTTAATGAAACACTACGTTTTTTATCTGAAACCAATATTTCTTACATTAGAACAACAGTTTATACAGCTAAAATTGGGACTAAAGCATTTGGTACATTTAATGGTACAGTTTCAAAATCTTTAAAGAATAAAAGAAAAAAAATCCTTTTAGAATTGTCTAAACGTAAACTTCATACTTTTTATGAAAGTCAGCTTGGTAAAGAAAAGTATGTTTTATTTGAAAACAAAATAAAAAAAGGCTATTTATATGGCTATACAAATAATGGAGTAAAAGTTAAAATAGTATGGAATTCAAAATTAGGAAATACACTTCATAAAGTTAAACTATCGGGAATAAAAGGAAGTATAATGTTGTTTGAGTTTTTGGAAAGTGAAAGTTTTATTGAGGATAGTAATCCTACTATGATTTAGCCACATAAATTATAAGTTTTTTTATTAATATTATTAAAACTGATATTTTATCAATATTTCCATGGAGCCATTATCGTTAATTTGGTTGAGTTTAGAAGCTGTAAAATCGTAAGCAGCACCAAATTTCACATTTTTTATGATATCAAATAGCGTAAATACAGAATACATTTCATCAACTCTATAATTCATTCCTGCTTCAATCATTTTAAATTGTACTGTAGTATTCATATCTAAAGAAGATGGTGCACCATCTGTATTTCTATACATAATTCCTGGTGTAATTTTAAGATCTTCTGAAACTCTAAAATCATATCCAAATCCGTAATACATATGTAAATTATCTACTGCCGCTCTTGGTGTGTTCGCTTGTTTCACATATCTCTTTCCATTTAAAAAATTTGGAGTAGAAATGCTCACGTAAAAATCGTTGTGCCTTAAATACACTCCTGCACCAAATTGTGGATTTAAAAAGTTTTTATTTTCACTAAACAAAGGGTCGTTTCCTCTGGCACCAGCTTTATTTAAATCGATATTTATCATAGAAGCGCCAGCTTTAACTCCAAAGAATAGATCGTAAGTTTCAGCTATTTTTATTTTATATGAAATATCTAAAGCAAAATCTGTTTGTTGTAGCACAAAAACTTGATCTCTAACAATAGAAAGCCCCAATCCTAAATTATTTTTTAAAGGAGTTGTATATGATATTGATTGCGTTTTTGGTGCATCACTTATTCCAATCCATTGACTTCTATAGCCTAGACTAATTTCTTTACCAGAAGCGCTCCCAGAAAAAGCAGGATTAATAATGTTCATATTGTATTTGTACAATGTAAAATTAGCGTCTTGCTGGGCAAAACTCAATTGAACAAAACAACATAAAATGAATGTATATATAATTTTTTTCATTCTTTTAATTTTAAATACTAATACAATTTTAGTAATTAATATATATCCAACCTTTTGCTGGTTTAGAATTTGGTGTGTTAAATTCTATTGTAAAATAATACGCCCCAACCGGCAATTTTTTGCTGCTATTTATTGTGTTAGATAAACCATTAAATGTATTGTTATAGCCTTTCATTTGGTACACTACTTTTCCGGAGCGATTGTATATACGTACCATATTATTTGGATACAAAGCAATGTCTTCGATAACCCAAGTTTCATTAATTCCATCTCCATTTGGAGAAAAACCATATTTATCTTTCATAATAATTCCATTTTGACAAGAAGCCACATCTTTATCAAAGTAATTTATAATACCATCGTTATCACAATCTTCTTCTACATCTGCAATACCATCTCCGTCTGTATCTTCTTGCCCTGGATTTGGTAAATAACTATTATCAACAGAATCTAAAACGCCATCATTGTCATCATCATCATCACAGAAATCTGGATTTAAATCTCCATCAGTATCAAGAGTACTTATAATAATTGTAAAAGCTGATGAAAATTCGCTTAGATTGTTAAAAGAATCTGTTGCTTTAGCGGTTATCAAATATGTTGCATCTGCAAGTGTAACCGATGTATAATCAAAACTCCAAGTTCCGTTTGTTTTGGTAGTTGTATTTCCAATAGAAACAGAATTTACATAAACTTCTACTTGTGAGTTAACTTCTGCTGTTCCATTAAAAACCAACGTATTATCTGCGGTTGTTGTAGTGATATTTGTACAAGTATAATTATCTATTGATAAAACAGATGGAGCAACAGGTTTTGTGCCATCAAAAGTTATACTAAATTGATTTGCAGCACTATTTTCGTTAGAAGCAACATCATTTGCTACGTTAGAAGCAACGTCAATTGTTACAATTCCGTCAACTTTTGGCGTAATTAACGCCGAATATATTTTTGCATTTGTAGCTGTAAAATTAGTAGCATCAGCATTATTTAATGTGATATCATTGATGTCAAAACCAGAAACATCTTCAGAAAATGTAATTGTAGCTGTGAATGTTGAATTTGTTCTGTTTGTAACAGAACTTGTAATTGTAGTAGAAGGGCTTGTAGTATCTACATCAATTGAAAACTGAATAGTAACATTTCCATTTTCTGCATTATCTTTTACAGAATTCTCGGGAAGATTAATGGTTACGGTACCGTCTGCCAAAGGAGTAATTGTAACCGAATAAACAGAGTTACTTATTGTTGTAAAATTATTTGTATTACCATTTGTTACCGAAAAAGATTGTTCATCAAAACTAGAAATTTCTTCCGAAAAAGTAAAAGTTACTACAAAATTTGTTGCGTTAGTTGGATTGGTTTTGTTAGCAGTGATTACAACGGTAGGTTTTGTAATATCGTAAGTTGTGTTAAACTGAGCTGCAGCGCTATTTCCATTACTTGCAGCATCGTTGGCTACATTACTAGCAACATCAACAGTTACAAATCCGTCAGAAGTTGGTGTTATTAAAGCCGAATATTTTTTTGCATTTGTAGTTATAAAATTTGAAGCTGTTGCATTGCCAAGTGTAATATCATTGATGTCAAAGCCAGTAACATCTTCAGAAAACGTAATTGCTGTCGTAAATGCAGCATTTGTTTGATTAGAAACCGTACTGGTAATTGTTGTAGTTGGTTTTGTCCTATCAACATTTGTTGAAAATTGAGCTGCAACAATTCCATTTCCTGCATTGTCTTCTATCTCATTTTCAGGAATAGTTATACTTACTGTTCCGTCTGCAATAGGAGTGATTGTTACTTTAAAAAGTGCGTCATTTATATAAACAAAATTACTATAATTAGCATTTGTCAACGAAAAATAAGTTTCATCAAAGTCATCTATATTTTCAGAAAATGTGAACGTAGTCACAAAACTTGCTGCGTTTGTTGGATTTGGTGTGTCAGAAGTAATGACAACAGTTGGTTTGGTTGTGTCATAGATTATGCTAAAAGTATTGCTAGCTAAATTGTCATTATTTGCTAAATCTTGCAAAGAATTTGCAGGAACATCAACAGTAACGATTCCGTCTGAAATTGGTGTAATTAAAGCGGTGTATTTGCTTTCATTAATTTTGTTAAAAATACTTGTACTTGCATTGCTAACAACAACATCGCTTAAAGAAAAATTTTGAATATTTTCTGAAAATGTAAAAGTAGCTGTAAATGGAGAAGAGGTAGATTTTATAAGCGAACCTGTTATGGTAACTGTTGGATTTGAAGCCGTATTTTTATTTTGAAGAGAATTTTCAAATGGAGAATTATGATTTATTAACGTGCTATTTTGACTATAACTATAGCTGAAAAATAAAACCGCAAATAATAATAAAAAAATAATATTAGCTTTTTTCATAGGTACTAGTTTGTTTTCAAATACGTGTCGTAATTTTTTATTGATTGAATAATTAATTTTACGGCTTCAACATAAAACTCTTGATTTATGTTTTCAAACGTGTCTGTGTCTTTATGGTAATCTTTATGATCTTCTACACCAAAATAAATAAATGGAATTTTCTCTTTATGAAAAGATCCATGATCTGAAGAATATGTCCAATTTTGTGTTGTTTTATCATTCGGATTATCATGTCCAGATAATAAATTAATTGACGAAACTACTTTTGTTAAAGGTTCTCTTAATTGTGGATAATGAAACAAACCAGAAGCATATAATTCGTTTTTATCGTTACGAGAAATCATATCCATATTAATATTTAAAACAATATTTTCTTTTCCTAAAGGAAAGTTTTTTATTAAATAAGTTGAGCCATGCATACCAGCTTCTTCAGCATCTACGGTTGCAAATACTAAAGTGTGATTTGGAGTTTTATCTTTAAAATAATCTGCAATTGCCATAACAGCAGCTGTTCCAGATGCATCATCATCTGCGCCATTATAAATTTTTCCGTTTCTAATTCCTAAATGATCGTGATGTCCGGTAATTACAATTACTTTATCCAATTTTCCTTTTATCATGCTTAATACATTTCCACCAACAACAGTTGTATCTGCAACATTTGCATCATTTTTGTCTTTTCCTTTTACAGGAAACATTCGTTGTCTTCTTTTGCCTACGTAAGTTGTTGTAAACTTTTGAATGTATTCAGAATCTAAAGCTGTAGCCAATTGCATTCTTTTAAATTCGTTTGCAATTAATTGTTGTGCTTTATAATTTCCTGGTTTACTAAAACCCCTTCCTTCTAAAGAATCGCTTGCTAATATTTTTAAGTTATTTAATAGTTTAGATTCATCAATTTTAATGGTATTTGCTGTAGAAACTTTATTTAATTGATTTTTTTTTGTTTGTTCATTTGATTTACATCCAATAAAAAGAATTGTAAAAAGTAGGGCAAAACAAATATGTTTTATTTTCATCGGATAGGCAATTTTGCTGTTGATTAATGTATAAAGATAAAGAATAATAGAAATTTAAGGCAATATTTTTTAATAGAAATGGTTTTGTCAGTATTATTTTTAGTTAAAAAATGGTATCGTTAACTGAATATACTATATTTGAAAGCTTAAAACATTTTAAAAAAATAGACTTTGCAAAGAGCCATAATTTTTCTTTTTTTCTTTTTTAGTTCTTTATCTATTATAGGTCAAGAAACATTGCCAATCTATTCTGATTATTTGTCTGATAATGTATTTCTAATTCATCCATCGGCTGCAGGAATTGGAACTAGTGGTAAAATTAGAGTTACTGGAAGAAAACAATGGCAGGGCGTAGATAATGCTCCAGAATTGCAAACATTTAGTTTTCATAATAAATTTGGAGAAAAAGCAGCATTAGGTTTTGTTATTTTTAATGACAAAAATGGATACCATTCTCAAAAAGGAATTCAAGCAACATATGCTTTTCATTTAGATGTTGGCGATGGAAGTGTTTTTGAACAGCTCTCATTTGGTTTATCTGGAACAGTAGTTCAAAATCAATCTGATCAAAGAACTTTTTTTGGAGACAGAAGTGTGCAGCAATTGATAGAAAGTACAAGTTATTTTAACGCAGATTTTAGTGTTGCATATCATAAAGCTGGCTTTTCGTCATATTTTACTGTAAAAAATTTATTACTTTCCGCTAAAAACAATTTAAATAATAGGTTGGAACCGCTAGATTTAAGAAATTATATTTTTAGTGCTGGTTATTATTTTGGGTATAGAGATGTTATAAACCTAGAACCTTCTTTTATGTTGCAATTGCGAGAAGGAACAGGCGAAATAATTACTGATTTTAATATTAAAGCGTACAAAAACTTTAACAAAGCTCAACTTTGGGCAGCATTATCTTATAGAAGAAGTTTTGATAAAGGCGCGATAGAAAATTTAAAGTATCTGACTCCAATTGTTGGTATAAACTATAATCAAATGATGATTTCTTATACGTTTACAAAACAGCTTGGCAGTATTGTTTTTTCTGATATGGGCTATCATCAAATTACATTAGGAATAAATGTTTTCCAAAAAAGACAAAGAGCTGCAGCTTGTCCTAATATTAATGCTTCATTCTAGATTAGAAGTCTAATTTTTTAACACTATAATTTTGATTGTTTTCTAAAACAAATTCCAACACTTTTGTGTTTGTATTTGTGTAAAATATGTGATTACTTTTTAAACTCCGAAAATTTAATAAACTATTTTCTTCTAAAACCTTTTTAATCTGTTTTGCAACAGCTTGACCAGAATCGACAATAGTTATGTCAGTCCCAATTATTTCTTGTATTTGAGATATTAAATATGGATAATGAGTGCAGCCTAAAACCAAATAATCAATATTGTGTTTTAGTAATTTTTGTAAATGATTGGTTAATAACTGAGTCATTTCTTTAGAAATTAATTGCCCATTTTCAATCAATTCTACCAAACCTTCACCAACTTGTTCTATGATAGTTACTTCTTGGTCTATTTTGTTTGATGTTGTAGCAAATAAACTACTATTTAGAGTTCCTTTTGTAGCTAAAATACCAATGTTTTTTGTTTTACTATTTATAGAGGCTGGTTTTATTGCTGGTTCAATTCCTATAAAAGGAACGTTATAGTTTTTTCTTAGATATTCTATAGCATTTGTTGTGGCTGTATTACAAGCAACAACAATTAGTTTACAATTTTTATTTAATAAGAATTCTGTGTTTTTTATTGATAATTCAAGAATTTTTTCTTCTGATTTTTGACCATAAGGTGCATTTTTGCTGTCTGCTAAATATATAGAGTTTTCTTTTGGTAATAGTTGATGTATTTCTTTCCAAATAGAAGTTCCGCCAATACCAGAATCAAAGATGCCAATAGGTTGTTTTGAAGTTGCATTCATAGAATACCAAAAATATAAAAACCTACTTAAAAAGTAGGTTTTTATATTTTATAATTTATTAAAGTAGTTTTTTAGAACCCTAATTTTACTTTTACTGCTTCATAAATATCTGTTCCTTTTTCAAAGATAATTAATCCTCCACCAGGAGCAGAATTAAACACATAAACTAATCCTTTTGCAGCAGCAACATCTGAAATTGCTTTTTGAGCTTTTTCATAAATCGGGTTTTTTAACTCAATTTCTTTTTTTCTTAACTCTTGTGTTGCAATTTGTTCTGCTTGTTGAATTCTTGCTGCATCATTTTGTAATTCAGCTTTTCTTTTTGCGTTTGTCTGTGGAGTTTGAGTTTTCTCTTCAGCAGTGTATTTTTTTACTTTATCTTGGTATTTTTTTATTTGAGCTTCAATATCATCTTTATATGTTTTTTGAATCTTCTCTAATTCAGAGTTTACTTTTTTAGTTTCAGGCATGTTTTGTACTAACTTAGCAGTATCAATATGACCAATTTTTTGTGCATTAGCAACTCCTACTACACCTAACATAAATACAGCTATTAATAATAACTTTTTAAATTGTTTCATTTCTCCTTGTTTTAATTTTAATTTATTTATTCTTTGTTATTTATTCTTTCCTTTTTTCTTTTTTGCAGCATTTTTTTTATCTAACAATAATTTTCTCTTAGCATCTCTTTCTTTTATTTTTGCATCTCTTTTAGCTTGTATTGCTTTTTTTTGATCTTCAATTTTCTTAAGCCTAGCTTGCTTAATTGCTTCTAATTTTTTCTGAACTGCTGTTTTTTTAGCCGTAATATTGTCTTTAGAAGTTTTTATTTTTCGATCTTTAACAATACTTGCTAAAACGAGTTCGCTAATATCGTATTTTTTATTTGAATATAACATTACAAATTCGCTAGATTTATCCAAAACAAAGTCATATTTTTTTCTTTTAGCAATATTTTGAATGGAATTATAGATTAAATCTTGAATTGGTTTAACCAATTGCTTTCTTAATAAGAATAAATCTCCATTAGGGCCAAAATACAAGGATTCTAATCTTGCTAATTCTTCTTTTTTTATAGTGATGTCTTCTTCTCTTTCTTCGATTAAATCTTTTGTTAAAATTGCTTTTTCGTTGGCTAAATCTGTTTTAAGAACCTCTATGTGTCTTTCTAATTTAGTTAAATTGCCTTTCCATTTTCCTATTTTGGCATTCAAGTTTTCTTGCGCTGTAACATATTCTGGAACATTTTCTAAAATATATTCCATATCTATATATGCTAAGTTTTGACCTTTTTGCGCAACGCTATTTTGTATTGTAAACAATAGAACAATTAATACGAATATTTTTTTCATCTTTAATAGTTTTTGTTTTGAAAAAATCATGCCAAAAATAGAATCCTTTTTTAATTAGTGTCTAATCTTTAGAATTGTCTTCCAATAATAAAATGTGTTTGCCAACCAGATACTGGAGCATTTGGTATATTGTTGTATGTTGGTAATGAGTCATAACCATAAGCAAAATCAATTCCCAATAATCCAAATGCAGGCATAAAAATACGCACTCCAATTCCAGCTGACCTTTTTAATTCAAACGGATTATAACTGCTAAAATTGTCATAAGAATTCCCGGCTTCTAAAAACCCTAAGGTATAAATAGAAGCAGAAGGTTTGTCTGTTATAGAATAACGTAATTCTAATTGAAATTTATTATATATGGTACCACCTTGAATAGAAGATAAGCGATTATTTTCATATCCTCTTAACCCAATTGTTTCTCTACCATCTAATTGATAAGTTGCTAGTCCATCACCACCAACAAAAAATCTTTCAAAAGGTGTTGCTCCAACCTTATTGCTGTAATTCCCTAAAAATCCTCCTTCAGCATTCATCATTAAAACAAGTTTGTTTGTAAATGCCGTGTACCATTTTCCTTTAAAACTTAATTTATAGTATTCCATCCATTTATATTTCTCAGCCAAACTAATATTTGAATAATCTTTTCCGTTTACTAAAGAGTATGGAAATGTAAACTTTGCACCTATACTAAATTCTGATCCATAAGTAGGGAAAATTAATGAAGGTCCTGCTGAGTTTCTAATTAATTGAACTTCATAGGATAGATTATTTAAATTACCATTGCTTAAAATACTTGGCCCAACTCTAAACCCGTAATTATTTAAGCTAAAGCTTTGATAGCTTAATGATTGAGATAATTGAAAATAATCATCTGGCCATTGTAACCTTTTTCCTAAACCTAAAGTAATACCAACAATACTTAAATTTTGGTTTTTATCTACAACTCCAGTAGTAAAATCAAATTGATATTGGTTTGAGTTGTAAATTGAGAATGAAAAAGATTGTGGTTTTTTTCCGCCTAGCCAAGGTTCTGTAAAAGAAAAACTATATGTACTATAACTTCTACTTGCTTGTAATCGTAAAGCTAATTTTTGACCATCACCTGTTGGTATAGGTGTGTATGCTTCTTTTTTAAATAGATTTCTAATAGCAAAGTTATTAAATGATAAACCTAGTGTACCAATAAATGCACCACCACCATAACCTCCTTGTAATTCTATTTGACTTCCTCCTTTTTCTATAACAGTAAAATCTATATCTGCAGTTTTATTTTGCCAATCTGGCTTTACATCTGGTGTAACATTAGTATCAAAAAAACCTAATTGACCAATTTCTCTAATAGATCTAATAATTGCAGCACGATTAAATAAATCACCTGGTTTTACTCTTAATTCTCTATAGATAACATGGTCATTTGTTTTTTCATTACCAATTACTGTAACTTTTTTAATGGTTGCTTGTTCATCTTCTCTAATTCTAATTTCTACAGTAATAGAATCATTTACTACTTTTGTTTCCACAGCATCTACAGAAGCGAATAGGTATCCATTATTATGATACAAGGTTTGTAAATCTTGCGAATCAGGTGAGTTATCTCCTTTAACCCTTTCTTTTAAAACTGTTCCGTTATAGATATCACCTTTATCAATACCAAGTACTCTTGTTAATTGATTAACTGTAAAGTTTTTATTACCAACAAAATTAATATCATCAAAATAGTATTGTTTTCCTTCTTCTACTTTTATTTCTAAGCTAATTGTGTTGTCGTCGTTCCAAACTAATTTGTCACTTATAATACGAGCATCTCTATATCCTTGCCTACTATATTTTTCTAAAATACTTTCTAAATCGTCTCTGTATTTATCTTCTATATACTTAGAAGCTTTCCAAAATCTACCAAACATTTTTTCTTTGGTATTACTCATTGTTTTTCTAAGTTTGCTGTCAGAAAACTCTTTATTACCGATAAAAGATATATCTTTTATTTTAATACGAGTTCCTCTATCTATATGAACATCCATATTTACAACATTAATATCTGAGGTATCTTTTGATGTATTTATAGAGACCTTGGTTTTTAAAAATCCTTTGTCTGTGTATTTCTTTTTAAAATAATTGGTAGAAGTAACAATTAAATTATCGGTTACCATTGCACCAGTTTTAAGGTCAGTTTCTTTTTTTAATTCTTTTCTTTTAGATTTTCTTATACCAGTAAAAGTAACTTCATTTAATTTAGGTAATTCTTTAACATTAAATTGCAAATAGGCTACATTACCATCAATTTTTGCAATATATACATCAACATCACTAAATTGTTTAGTGTCGTATAATTTTTTAATGGCGCTTGTTAATTTATCTCCAGGAAGTTTAATAATTTGTCCGTTTCTTAAACCAGTAAATATTTTAACTGTTTCTTCGCTAAACTTTTTTAAACCAGTAACTGTAATTCCTCCTAAGACATATTCTTGTCCTTTTACGTAAGATATTTTTGTGGGAATTGTATCATTAGATGATATATTATTGGTTTGCCCGTTAACATTTATTGCTAAAAAACTTAATAAAAATAGTACTACAATAGTATATTTACTCATTTGGTGTTTCAATTTGTTCGCTAGTTTTACCAAAGCGTCGTTCTCTATTTTGATATTCAATTATTGCGTCAAAAAAATCGCTTCTTCTAAAATCTGGCCAAAGTATATTTGTAAAATACAATTCAGCATATGCCATTTGCCAAAGTAAAAAATTACTGATACGATGTTCGCCACTTGTACGAATCATTAAATCAACATCGGGCAAATTAAATGTATATAAATGATTATTAATAACATTTTCGTCAATTTCTTCTATTTGAAGTTGGTTATTAACAACTTTTTTAGATATGTTTTTGATAGTATTAACAATTTCTTCTCTTGAGCCGTAACTTAAAGCAAAAGTTAAAATTATTTTTGTATTTGTTTTAGTGGTTTCAATTACCTCAGATAGTACTTTTTGCGCCTTTTTTGGTAAACTTTCAATGTCTCCAATAGCATTTACTTTAACATTGTTTTTTTGAAAATCTGAAAGTTCTTTTTTTAGAGAAGAAATTAATAAACTCATTAAAGCATTTACTTCCATTTTTGGGCGTTTCCAGTTTTCTGTAGAAAAAGCATATAATGTAATTGCTTTTACACCTACTTCAGATGCTGCTTTTACAGATTCTCTTACTGAGGTTAATGCATTTCTATGTCCAAAAACCCGCTCCATTCCTTTACTTTTAGCCCAACGACCATTGCCGTCCATAATAATAGCGACATGTTGTGGTACTTTTTGTAAATTAATGCGTAATTCTTTATCCATATATTATCTTAATTCTACATAACAAGCAGGTCTTCCAAAAGCATACACTAAAGAAACTCCAGTAAACATGTACCAATCGTTAGAGTTTCCTCCAAAATTTAATGATGGTATTTTACTTGTTGTATAATCTAAATCATCTGTAAATGTATATCTTACTCTTGTTTCTAATGAAAACCCAATATTATCTCCTAATTTCCCTTTAAATCCTAATCCAAACGGAATTGCATATGAAATTTTTGTTTTTAAATTGTATTGTCCCGTAATAATCTCAGAATCAACACTATCATAACCAAAAGCTGCAATTTCTAATAAAATATAGGGTGTATATATTTTATCAGCCGAAGTCATATCGTATTCAAAAAAATTATATTCAATTCCTACTGCTATTTCTTTAATCGAATTTTTAAAATTAAAATTTCTATTTACTCTAACCAAATTAGACGATTTTGCATCATCACCATTAATGGGTAAAAAACTTAAAGTACCTCTTAAAGCAATTCTTGGATTTACATTGTACTTATAAATAAGACTAGCAGCAATGTTATTTGGATATATATAAGTTGATCTTCCTACATCTCCAATATAATTGCTTCCCCCAATAAATACTCCAATTTCATTTATTTGGCTCCAAGAGATACTTGTAACACAAATAAATAGTATTGCTAAAAGTTGTTTCTTCATCTTAAAAAATAGCGTGCAAATATAGTTAATTCAATTTGCTTTAAAAAGTTAATAACTTGTCTTTTTTGAATAACTATTATTCTGGTGAATTATTGTAGAGATTTCTTAATGTTTAAAGTCGTTTCTGGTATCTTCACCCCATAATAATTTACTTCTTAGCGTTTTTAAGAATGATTGATTGGTAAGTGAAATTGTTTTAATTGTAAAAGCAGCTTTTTCGATAAAAATTTGAGTGTTTTCACTTATTGTTACAATACGAGAATCTAAAGACATCAAAAATTTATTTTCTCTACCACTTACTTCTAGCTTTATTTTTGTGTTTTCTGAAATAACTAAAGGTCTTGCATTTAAGTTATGTGGAGCGATTGGTGTAATTACTAAACTGTTAGAATCTGGTAAAACAACAGGCCCGTTACAACTTAAAGAATAACCGGTAGAACCTGTTGGAGTAGATATTATCAATCCATCTGACCAATAATTTGTTAAATATTCATCATCTAAAAAAGTTTGAACTCCAATCATAGAAGTGGTGTTTTTTCTACCAACTGTAACTTCGTTTAAAGCAAAATTAATTTCAGAAAGTTCTGCTGTTTTCGGAGTTGTTTTAACGCTTAAAAGTGTTCTTTCTTGAATTTTATATTCTTTTAATAATAACTGTTCTATTACTTGTTTTATTTCTTCTTTTTGAATGGTTGCTAAAAAACCAAGTCTGCCTGTATTTATTCCTAAAACAGGAATATTTAAATTTCTGATATAGGTAATTGATCTTAATATGGTACCGTCTCCGCCAATGGTAAAAAATAAATCAAACGAATTATTTAAATCATTAAAATGAGAAAATGTTGGGTATTTTTTTGGCAATAAATTCTCTTTTTGAAAAAGAGTATAAAATTCTTTTTCAAAAAAAACAACAATGCTTTTTTCTTGCAAAATAGCAATCAATTGTAAAACTTCATTAATTGAATTTGTATTGTAGGATTGACCGTAAATTGCTACTTTTTTCATTGCTTAGGTATTTAAGAATTTTTGTAGATAATCTGATCTATTTTTTAATTCTTCCAAATAAATATCATCTTTATGTTCGGTAATAACAGTATAGTTATAACGCCTAAAAGTTTGAATAATTTCATTTATTTCTTGTGATGAAATTTTAAGTGTAACTTCTACTTTGTCGCTAGTTTTTTTAGATTCGTAACACCCTAAAACATGTCCGTTGTTTGTCTCAACTATTTGAGAAACTTCGCTCATTGTATAATCTTTTGCATTTTTTTCTAGCACCAAAGTAAATCCTTCAGAATTTAAAAAAGAGGTTTGAGAAAATACATCTAAAATATCATTAAGCTCAATATATCCAAGATAATTTTGATTTAATACTGCCGGAATAATATTAGTTTCATTGTCTGCAAATTTTTTTAAAATATCTAATAAAGACTCTTTGTTTTCTGTTTGAAAATGCTCAAAAATAGCTACAGATTCTTTCAGTAATTCTTCTTTATCATAGATGGTTAAAACATCAGCTTGAGAAATAGAACCAATATAATGAGTGTTTTCTATAATAGGAATATGGGTAATAGGAAATGTCTTGCACAGTTTTATTGCCTCTTTAACAGTGCTTTGAGTTGTTAAAGGTTTAAAATCGTTTACGATGTGTTTTGTAATATTCATACGTTACGAATATAAGGTAAAAAGGGTTATAATTTTTGATGAAATCTGTACTTTTGTTGTTTAGTTTTTAGATTATGACAAACTTAAGTGTAAATGTAAATAAAATTGCAACATTACGTAATTCTCGTGGTGGCGATGTTCCTAATCTTGTAAAAGTTGCTAGAGATATCGAATCTTTTGGTGCAGAAGGAATTACAATTCATCCAAGACCAGATGAAAGACATATTCGGTATCAAGATGCGTATGATTTAAAAAATGTTGTAACAACAGAATATAATATTGAGGGAAATCCAATTCCGAAATTTATGGAAATGGTGCTAAAAATTAAACCCACGCAGGTAACATTAGTCCCAGATAGTGTTGATACGTTGACTTCTAATGCTGGTTGGAATACAATAAAAAATCAATCTTTTTTACAAGAAGTAATTTCTGAATTTAAACAAAACGGAATTAGAACTTCAATTTTTATTGATACAGATTTAAAATTTATTGAAGCTGCGGCAAAAACAGGAGCAGACAGAATAGAGTTGTACACAGAAAAATTTGCTACACAGTTTGATTTAGGAAATAAAAACGCCATAAAACCATATACTGATGCTGCAATTTTGGCACACAATTTAGGAATGGGAATAAATGCTGGACACGATTTGAGTTTAGAAAACATCAAGTTTTTTAAAGAAAATATCCCCAATTTAGCAGAAGTTTCAATTGGGCACGCGCTAATTTCAGAATCTTTATATTTAGGTTTAGAAAATGTGGTAAATATGTATTTACACAGATTAAAGGCTAAAGGCTAAAGTTAAAAAGTTGAAAGAGCAATGTCGTTTGATTGTCTTTTCTACAGAGTGAAGTATGAACGACGAGAAATCTCACTAATATGAGATTCCTCCTCATTCTTCGTTCGGAATGACAGATTCTATTTAGAAATACTATAACTAATTAAAGCTAAAAGATGAAAATTTTACATTCCAGAATTCTTGGAGAAGGAAAACCTTTGTTAATTTTACATGGTTATTTTGGAAATGGAGATAATTGGAAAACGATTGGAAATAAATTATCAGACTCTTTTCAAGTTCATTTAATAGATCAAAGAAATCACGGACGTAGTTTTCATTCAGATGAATTTGATTATGAATTAATGGTTGAAGATTTGCACAATTATATTAAGCATTATCAATTAGAAAAAGTACATCTTTTAGGGCATTCTATGGGCGGAAAAACTGTAATGCTTTTTGCTGTAGAATTTTCAGAATTGGTAGATAAATTAATGATTGCAGATATTTCTCCAAGAATGTATCCACCACATCATCAGGATATTTTAGATGCCTTAAATTCAATTGATTTTACAATTCAAAATACAAGAGATTTAGTTGATAAAAAACTAGCAGAAAAAATTCGAGAAGCTGGAGTTCGTCAATTTTTATCAAAAAGTATTTATTGGAAAGAAAAAGGGAAATTAGATTTTCGTTTTAACCTAACTTCTTTAACAGAAAACAATGATGAAGTTGGTGTAGCTTTGCCTTCTTTTACTATTTTTGAGGGAGAAACCTTGTTCTTAAAAGGCGAAAATTCTGGTTATATTTCTTCAGATGAAGAACCAATAATTAATGCACATTTTCCGAATAATAAAATTGTAACCATAAGAAATGCAGGACATTGGTTGCATGCAGAAAATCCTACAGATTTTTTAACCGCGCTAAGAAGTTTTTTATAGTTTTTCTGACAAAAATTGAATTTCTAATAACTGTTTTCTAGAAAACCTGCCGTTTTATCAGTAAAACATCTTTGGCGTACTTTTCGTACAACTCATTAAAATTAAAACAATTAAAAATGAATTTTCTTCTAAAAGTATTACTTACGGCGATTGCTGTTTTTGTATTAGCTGCAATTTTACCTGGAGTAGAAGTTGCAAATTATGTAACAGCAATTTGGGTTGCTTTTGCAATTGCCATATTAAACATGTTCGTTAGACCACTTTTAATCTTTTTTACTTTACCAGCAACAATAGTAACACTTGGCTTGTTTTTGTTTGTCATAAATGCAATCATTATTTTACTTGCTGCTCATTTGGTTGGCGGATTCTTAGTATCGAGTTTTTTCTCAGCTTTGCTATTTAGTATTTTACTATCTATAATAAGACCTGCTTTATTAAAATTGATAAAAGACGAAAAAAAGAAAGAATAAATTAACTGAAATTGAATTATTTAAACCTTTGTAAAGTTGGTGAAAATCACTAATTTTGCAGCCAATTTTTAAGAATTATTGAGATCATGAATATTACAAAAGAAAATGTAGATGCATTAAATGCAGTTGTTAAAGTTGATATTGTTGCAGAAGATTATCAACCAAAAGTAACAGAAGTATTACAAGATTACCGTAAAAAAGCAAACATTCCAGGTTTTAGAAAAGGACATGTGCCAATGGGAATGGTAAAAAAACAATACGGAAAATCTATCATGATAGATGAGGTTAATAAATTACTACAAGAATCTTTAAATAAATTTTTAACCGAAGAAAAATTAGATATTTTAGGAAATCCGTTACCTAGAGTTCAGGATGATTTTTCTTGGGATACAAAAACTTTTTCATTTGAGTTCGAGCTAGGGCTAGCTCCAGAATTCACCGTAGATTTATCAGCAAAAAAGAAAATTACGCAATACAATATTGTTGCAGATGATGCTTTAATTGATAAAGAGGTAGAAAATTTACAATCTCGTTACGGAAAAATGAATACTGTAGATGTAGTAACAGAAAAGGCTAACGTAACCGGAACTTTTATCAATGAAGAAAAAGAAATCAATAAAAAATCTACAATCGCTTTAGCCGATATTAAAGGAAAAACAAACTTAAAAAAATTTATTGGCGCTAAAGTTGGAGATGTTTTAGAACTAAAAACAAAAGGATTGTTTTCTGATGATCATAAGTTAGAAGGAACTTTAGGTTTGTCTCACGATGAAATTCACGGTTTAGATATAAAAATTTCTTTTACTATTGAAGAAATTACAGTAACAGAATTAGCAGAGTTAGATCAAGAATTGTTTGATAAATTATTTCCAAATGGTGATGTAAAATCTGTTACAGAAGTAAGAAATAGAATTAAAGAAGATGCAGAAAAGCAATTCTTAGCACAAGGAGATCAACAATTATTAAATGCTGTTACAGAGTATTTAGTAGAAAACACAAAGTTTGATTTACCTAAAGAATTTTTACAAAAATGGTTGGCAACAGCAGGAGAAAAAGAAATGACTTCTGAAGAAGCTGCTGAAGAATTTGCAAAATCAGAAAAAGGATTGCGTTATCAATTAATAGAAGGAAAGGTGATGAAGGATAACGACATCAAATTAGATTACGCAGAATTGGTTGACTATGCAAAAGGATTTATCAGAACTCAAATGGCACAATTTGGTAACATGAATCCAGAAGAAAAAGAATTGGACGATATTGCTGCAAGAATCTTAGGAAACCAAGACGAAGCAAAACGCTTACAAGAACAATTAATTTCTCATAAATTGTTGACTTTTTATAAAGAAAACATCACATTTAAAACCAAAGAAGTTACTTACGAAAACTTTATTAAAGAAGTTTATAAATAAAAATGAAATAAAGAATGTCATTTCGAGCTTGTCGAGAAATCTCGTTTTTTAAATCAAAAAACAAAAACTCCTTTACTATTTAAAGGAGTTTTTTTAGCCAGCAACTGTAACAAAATATTAACTTTATAGTTCTTATCTTTACAGTTCAAAACATTTAAAAAATAATCAGGAAATGGATTACGGAAAAGAGTTCGAAAAATACGCAACAAAACATCACGGAATTAGCAGTACACATATTGGTAAAATTACAAGTAGTTTAACGCCATATATTATGGAAGAACGTCAAATGAACATTACTCAAATGGACGTTTTTTCTCGTTTAATGATGGATAGAATTATCTTTTTAGGAACAGGAATTAACGACCAAGTTGCTAATGTAATTCAAGCGCAATTATTATTCTTAGAAAGTGTAGATGCATCAAAAGATATTTCTATTTACATCAATTCTCCTGGCGGAGGAGTTTATGCTGGATTAGGAATTTACGATACAATGCAATTTATAAAACCAGATGTAGCAACAATTTGTACAGGAATGGCAGCTTCTATGGGCGCAGTTTTAATGTGTGCAGGAGAAAAAGGAAAACGTTCTGCGTTGCCACATTCTAGAATTATGATTCACCAACCATTAGGTGGCGCACAAGGACAAGCTTCCGATATTGAAATTACAACAAGAGAAATTTTAAAGTTGAAAGATGAATTGTATGAAATTATTGCCAATCATTCTGGACAAACCATAGAAAAAGTGAATGCAGATTCTGATAGAGATTATTGGATGATTGCTTCAGAAGCTAAAGAATATGGTATGATTGATGAAATTTTAAAGAGAAAATAAATTGCTTTAAGCAATAAGCAATATGCGGTAAGCTTTTTAAAGCAACTGCCTAAAGCCTAAAGCCTAAAGCCTAAAGCAAAGAATATGTCGAAAGAAGAAAATTTAGAATGTTCGTTTTGTGGACGTAAAAAAGCAGAAACTAATTTGTTAATTGCTGGAATCGATGCACATATTTGTGATAAATGTATTGAGCAAGCAACGGGTATTTTAGAAGAAGAAGTTACAGAAAAGCAAACAAGCGGATTGTCTAAAGATTTAATGCTGAAAAAGCCAAAAGAAATCAAAGAGTTTTTAGATCAATATATAATTGGACAGCTAGAAACTAAAAAATCGATGTCTGTTGCCGTTTACAATCATTATAAAAGATTATTACAATCAAAATCTAATGAAGAGGACGATGTAGAAATAGAAAAGAGTAATATTATTTTAGTTGGAGAAACAGGAACAGGAAAAACATTGGTTGCAAAAACAATTGCAAAAATGTTAAATGTGCCTTTTTCTATTGTAGATGCTACTGTTTTAACGCAAGCTGGTTATGTTGGAGAAGATGTAGAAAGTATTTTAAGCAGATTGTTGCAAGTTGCAGATTACGACGTAACAAAAGCAGAAAGAGGAATTGTTTTTATTGATGAAATTGATAAAATTGCTCGTAAAGGAGACAATCCGTCAATTACTAGAGATGTTTCTGGTGAAGGCGTTCAGCAAGCATTGTTAAAATTATTAGAAGGTTCGGTTGTTAATGTTGCACCAAAAGGAGGAAGAAAACATCCAGATCAAAAATTTATAGAAGTAAACACCAAAGATATTTTATTTATTGCTGGTGGCGCATTTTCTGGAATTGATAGAATGATTAGTAAGCGTTTAAATATGCAAGCTGTTGGTTATTCTGCTTCGGTTGCAGAAGATAAAATAGACGAAGAAAACTTATTGCAATATATTATTCCGTCAGATTTAAAAGCATTTGGATTAATTCCTGAGATTATTGGTCGTTTACCTGTTTTAAGTTATATGAACCCATTAGATGCAGAAACATTAAGAGCAATTTTAACTGAGCCAAAAAACTCAATTGTAAAACAATATACCAAGTTGTTTTCTATGGATGATATTACATTCGAAATAGATGAAGAAGCGCTAATGTATATTGTAGAAAAAGCGGTTGAATACAAGTTGGGTGCTCGTGGATTACGCTCTTTATGTGAAGCAATATTTACAGACGCAATGTTCGAAATGCCAAGTTCTAAAGAAAAAGAATTTAAAGTAACAAAAGAATATGCAGAAAATAAATTAACGAAAACAACATTAAAAAAATTGAGTGTAGCTTCTTAAGAATAGTTGAAATTAATTTAGACCTCACTAAAGATAATTTTGTGAGGTCTTTTTTTATATTTTTGTTTTATGATATCCAAAGAAACCATAGATCGTGTTTTTGAAACTGCTCGCGTAGAAGAAGTGATTGGCGAATTTGTCAATCTTAAAAAAGCGGGAAGTAACTTTAAAGGGTTAAGTCCGTTTACCGATGAGAAATCGCCTTCTTTTATGGTGTCTCCAGTAAAACAAATTTGGAAAGATTTTAGTACTGGAAAAGGAGGTAATGCTATTTCATTTTTAATGGAACACGAACATTATTCGTATCCAGAAGCGATAAAATATCTTGCTAGAAAGTATAATATTGAAATTGAAGAAACAGAGCAATCTGATGAACAAAAGCAACAACTTAACGAGCGCGAAAGTATGTTTGTGGTGTCTAAATTTGCTGCAGAATATTTTCATGATTTAATGCTAAATACGCAGCAAGGAAAATCAATTGGACTTTCGTATTTTAAAGAGCGTGGTTTTAGAGATGATATTATTAAAAAATTTGATTTAGGGTATTGTAGAGATGAATGGGATAATTTTACCAAAGCAGCTTTAACTAAAGGCTACGACATCAAATATTTAGCGTCAACAGGATTAACCATTGTAAAAGAGAACAAGCAATTTGATCGTTTTAAAGGACGAGTTTTGTTTCCGATTCATTCAATGTCTGGTAGAATTCTTGGTTTTGGTGGACGAATTTTAACTGCGGATAAAAAAGCAGCAAAGTATTTAAATTCGCCAGAAAGCGATATTTATCACAAGAGTAAAATTTTGTACGGAATTTATCAAGCAAAGAAAGAAATTGCCAAACAAGACAATTGTTTTTTAGTGGAAGGTTACACAGATGTAATTTCGTTTCATCAATCTGGAATAGAGAATGTTGTAGCTTCGTCTGGAACCGCATTAACATCTGATCAAATACGTTTGGTTAGAAGATTGACACAGAATATTACAGTACTTTTTGATGGTGATGCAGCAGGTTTAAGAGCGTCAATTCGTGGAATCGATTTGATTTTAGAACAAGGAATGAATGTAAAAGTGGTTACTTTTCCTGAAGGAGAAGATCCAGATAGTTTTGCAAAATCACATTCTGATGAAGAATTAAAAGAGTATTTAGAAAATTCTGCTCAAGATTTTATCAACTTTAAGGTTTCACTATTAATGGAACAAGCTCAGAACGATCCGGTTAAAAAAGCAGGATTGATTCGTGATATTGTAATGAGTATTTCTAAAATTCCTGATACAATACAAAGAGAAGTATATGTGCAAGAATGTGCACGAATTATGGAAATTTCTGAACGTGTTTTGTTTAGTGAATTAGCTCAAATGCTTAAGAGAGGAAATGAAGAAGCGTTAAAAACAGCACGAAATAAAGGTTCTTCTTTTCAGATTGTAAAAGAAGAAGCAAAAAAAGAAATAAAAACGGATAGTTTATATGTTTTAGAAAAAGAAATTATACGAATTTTATTGTTGTTTGGAAACGAGGAGGTAAGTTTTACAAACATTATTCAAACTGAAGATGAGCATGGAAAAATAACTGAAGAAATAGAAAAATATAGCTCTCCTGTTTTTAAAGAATTGTACTTAAATCTTCAAGAAGATGAAATTGAGTTTACCAATACCATTTTTCAATTGGTGTATTATGAATTGATCAATCAAATTAGTCAAAAAGAAAAAATAGACATCAGTAGTTTGACAAATCATGAAAACAAAGAAATTGCGAATGAAGTAACTGGTATTTTAATGGATGAAGAAAAATATACTTTAAGTGAATGGGAACGTAAAAATATTTTTGTTACTCAAACGGTAAATATACTTCCAAAATTAGTTACAGATGCAATTTTAAATCTTAGAAGAATACTTATTGAGCGTAAGATTAAAGAGATAATGAATGATGCAAAAAAAGAAACTTCTAAAACGGTAGATTTAGAGTTAATATCTAATTATACTGGGCTGAAGAAGCGGTTATTTGAAAAATTAAATAGAGTTATTTAGCTGTTTTTAGATGTTTACGTAGCACTACTTAGTTGGGTTTTTTATTTTTTTTGTATATTAGTATCCGCTAAATAGAAAAAGACATGAAAAAAATACTACAAATCTTAAACGTTATTAGACTTTTTATACTTTTACCGTTTTCTATTGTTAACGGTTCTAAGAAAAAAGCATATCATAGAATAAAAAGAACTATGATTGCTGCAAATCTACTTTAAGTCATCACTAATTTTACAAATAGGTATTGGAAGCATTTTATGCTGATTAATTCTATTTAATCGTGTATATATTTTAAATACTTCAAGTTTTCTGCCGTCAAAATCAGAAATGGTTTTTCCGTTTTCTAACATTTTCATCGCCCATTCTAATTCATCATAAGACGCACCTATTTGATCTTCATCTGTTCTACTATCGCCAAATAATCCGTCAGTAGGTTGTGCGTTTTGAATAGATTTTGTTACGTGTAAATAGGTAGCCAATTCGTACACTTCTGATTTTAATAAATCTGCAATCGGACTTAAATCTACGCCACCATCTCCATATTTTGTATAAAAACCAACGCCAAAATCTTCTACTTTATTTCCTGTTCCTGTCACTAATAATCCGTCTAACCCAGCTAGATAATATAAGGTTGTCATTCTTAATCTTGCCCGAGTATTTGCCAATGCTAAATCTAAGGTTGATGAATTTTCTACATTTGGAACTTGGGTTTTAAAATCTTCGAAAGTGTTCGTTAAATCAATTTTTACAGAAGACACATTGTTGTATTCATTTTTTAAATTATTAATATGTTCTAACGCTCTGTTAACCTGACTTTCTGCTTGATGAATTGGCATTTCTACACAAACTGTTTTTAATCCAGTTTTTGCACAAAGTGTAGAAGTTACTGCAGAATCGATTCCGCCAGATACTCCAACAACAAATCCGTTTACATTTGCATCAATTGCATACTTTTTTAACCAATTAACAATATGTTCTGATACTCTTTGTGTATTCATTTATAAACTATTTTAGTACTTTTGTCGTTCTTTAATTAGAACTCTAATATACAAAGATAATGCGTAAATATTTTTTCATTTTTACACTTTTCACATTCTTGTTTTCGTGTAATAACAATCAAGAAAATAAAATTGATGTGAGTGCTATTGAGGTAGATTTTTCGATAGATCGTTTTGATGTAGATTTTTACACAACAAAAGAAGATTCACTTTTTAAAACCAAAGAAAAATACCCGTTATTTTTTCCAAAAGAAACACCAGATTCTATTTGGATTCAAAAAATTAAGAATGTAGATGAACAAGAATTATTTATAGAAACCCAAAAGGTATATTCTAATATTGATTTTCTTAAAAATGATTTAGAGCGATTATTTAAATATGCTAAATATTATAATCCAGATTTTAAAGAGCCAAAAGTAGTTACACTTTTAAGTAATATAGATTATACTAATAAAGTAATTTATACAAAAGATTATTTGTTAATTTCTTTAGATGCTTACTTAGGAGAAAAGCATGAGTTCTATGCAGATTACCCAAAGTATATAAAGCAGAATTTTCAAAAAAAACATATCATAGTTGATGTTGCTCAGGCAATGATACCAAAACAAATTAATCTTGATGATAGAACATTTATTAGTAAAATGATAAATGAAGGAAAACAACTATACATCTTAGATAAATATTTACCATTTGTAAACGATGAAGAAAAGATTGGTTATTCCCCAGAAAAATACCAATGGGCAATTGATAACGAAGAACAAGTATGGAAATATTTTATTGAAAATAAATTACTGTTTAGCACAGATACAAAATTAAACAAACGTTTTTTAGAATTGGCACCATTTTCAAAATTTTATAGATCAGAAGATACAATGTCTCCAGGAAGAATTGGAGCTTGGATTGGATGGCGAATTGTACGATCGTATATGTTACATAATGATGTATCTTTGCAGCAATTATTAAAAACACCTTCAGAAGAAGTATATAAAAACTCTAAATACAAACCAAAAAAATAATGGCAATAAAACATACCTCAGAAATAAAATTTAAAGTAGGATTAGATGAAAATAAAATTCCAGAAACCATTTTTTGGACTGCAGAAGATGGAGGAATAGAAGAATCTGAATCTAAAGCGATAATGATTTCTGTATGGGATCATTTAAAAAAAGACACTCTTCGGATGGATTTATGGACTAAAGATATGCCGGTAGATGAAATGAAACAATTTTTTCATCAAACTTTAGTTTCTATGGCAAATACTTTTGAGCGTGCAACAGATGATCAAAAAATGAGTGCAACTATGAAGGATTTTTGTGATTACTTTGCTGAAAAATTAGAACTTAAAAAGTAATGTCAATTATTTACTCTAAATAAGAGAAATTAAGAAAACTACCTATTGTACACCTTTGCATTTTTAAATATGTTTGTATAAGTATTATTAAAAATAAGTTAGTTAGTTATTTTTTTTAACTAACTTTAAAGTTCAATAACACAAAATTTCCCCCGAAATGAAACTAACTAAATTGTTTAGCGTTCTTACTTTAGCTCTTTTGCTATTTATATCTTGTAGTAAAGATGCGCCAAAACAAATTGTTTTTTATTCCAAAGATCAATTAAAAAAAGACTTACCAGTTCAAATAAACAATACAGAAGGAGGTATAATTTCTGTAAATTCAAATACAATTATAAATTTAAAATCGTCTAAGGTATTTGAAAACAATATAGATTACCTAATAGATGTTGAGGTTGAAACAATGAAGTTTAGAATAAAGAATTTTAAATTTAACCCTCTTGCTAAAGTTTCTAATGTAGAAGTTTTTGTAGATGAGATAAAAATTACTAAAAATGATATAAGTTTTAATTTTTTAAATCTTTTTACGAATGGTTTTGAATTTAAAATAAGTAATCAAGAAATTTTATCTGCTATATCTTCTAAGTTATTACAAAAAAAACAAGTTGTTGTTTCTTATTATAGCAATGCTGTTTCTGACAAATTATTTAATTTTGATCTTGAGTTTTCTCTTACAACTAAAGGTACTTTTTTAGATTAATATAGTGTTGTTTTATTTATTGTAATAAGTTTAATAACTTAATTTTTCTTAACCTCTTCTAATTTTAGTTGAGTTTTACTTTCGTAATAACCAACCGATTTAATTTCTACTCTTCTATTTAATTGTCTTCCTTGAGCAGTATCATTATTATAAGAAGGATTTACCTTTCCAAATCCTTTAGCAGTAATTCTATCTGGTTCAACACCTCTTTCTATTAAGTATTTTCTTGCTTCGTTTGCTCTTCTTTCAGAAAGTTTAAGGTTGTATTCTTCAGAACCAACATTGTCTGTATAACCAAATACACTAAAAGTTACATCTTTATTTTTTAACATAATTTCTGCAACATCATCTAACATTGTGTAATAAAAACCACTTCTTATAGAATTACTGTCTGTATTAAAATAAATATTTTTTGAATAACTCATAACAGTTACTAATTCTGTAACTCTTAATGAATTTGCATCAGGACAACCTTGATGTATTTCTAAACCTTTTACTTCTGGGCATTTGTCTTCCCTGTCAGGAATTCCATCTCTATCTTTATCGCCTATAAAAGGACAACCATCATTATCTATTCTTCCTTTTACAAAAACACATTTGTCTAAATAATCAGGAACTCCATCAGCATCACTATCAACAGGAACTCCATTACCATAAACTTGAACACCAACAGGAGTATTTGGGTCTTTATCTAATTGATCAATTACACCATCATCATCAGTATCAATAATTTCAAACTTTTTTTCCTTATTTTTATCATCATCTCCCCAAATTGTAAATACTTTTTTCTTTCCAAGTTTTACTACTACGCCAACATGAGTAACAAAAAAAGTTTCCCAATTTTGTTTGTTAGATATTGTAGCATCTAAGTGATCTTCATAATTAAAATACCAAGAAGGTCTTAATTCAAGATCCACTCTTTTGTTTATCCTGTATTTTATACCAAATTGAGTAGATATATAAATAGAACTTGCTTCATAAACACTATTCCTTGCAGGGTTTTTGCCAAAATCTACTAATAGGTTATTTGAGCCGTCTGGAAGTTTTTCGTAGAGAGCAGAATCATATTGATGATACCCAACGCCAAAATAACCAGTTGCGTGCCATTTTCTAGTGTTAGTTACATATAAATTAGAAAAACTTAAAATTAAATTTAATTCTGCTCCGTAAGCTGTGCCTTTAAAAAATAAGTTGTTTGATATTTTTGTTTGATTAACATAAAGAATATTATACACATTAGAGAAGTATTGTGCGCCTCCAGAAATTTTAGAATAATTTACTTTAAACTCTAAACCCAATAAAGGGTTAAACATTTTATCTACATATGCATAAGCCCCAAAATTCCAAAAGTTACCAAGATTACCTGTGCCAATAGAGCGCAAATCTCCATGCATAATAAAATTACTTATTCCGCCACCTACAGCCCAACTATTACTATTGTTTAATAATATGTTTTTTATATTATTTTCCTGTTTATTTTCATCAAGATTATTTTGACTAACTACAGATGTAAAACTTAATATAGTAAATAGTAAAACAATAATTTTCCTCATATGAATTTATTCATTTATTTGAAAATCGGGGAAATAATTTAGTGTGCAAAAGTACAAAAATATTAATAATTATTTATTTTATTGATAATTAATTGGTAGTCCCCAGTATTATTGACAAAATCTAAATTAGAAACATCTATAATTAGGGTATTTAAACCTTGCTGTGTTTTAATAAAATTACTATAGCCATCGTGTATTTTGTCTAAATAATTAGAAGATATATTTTGCTCATATTCTCTTCCTCTTTTTTGTATGTTTTTTAGTAATCTGTCTGTGTTTTGATATAAATATACATATAAATCTGGCTTAGTAATTTCTTTATACATTAAATCAAACATTTTTCTATACAAAAGATATTCCTCTTTTTGAAGCGTTACTTGAGCAAAAATTAAAGATTTAAAAATATAATAATCTGATACAATTAAGTTTTTAAATAAATCAAACTGTGCTAAATCATCGGTTAATTGTTGGTAACGATCTGCTAAAAAACTCATTTCTAAAGGAAAAGCATATCGTTCTTTATCTTCATAAAACTTTGGCAAAAAAGGATTATCTGCAAAACGTTCTAAAACGATTTTTGCATTAAATTCATCAGACATCATTTTAGCTAAACTTGTTTTTCCTGCTCCAATATTTCCTTCAATTGCGATATAATTATATTTTTCTATCAAAGGAATAGGTCTTGTTAATGTTTCTGAAATTTTTATTATTTCCGAGGTATCTTGGCAAGATTCGATACATTTATTTATATGAGTTTTTGTTACTGGATGAATTACTTCTGAAGCAATTTCTATTAATGGAACTAACACAAATTTGCGTTCTAACATTTTTGGATGTGGAACAGTTAGTTCTTGAGAAAAAATAATTTCATCATCAAATAAAAGAATATCTATATCAATTATTCTATTAGAGTATTTGTCAGATTTATTTCTAACTCTACCTAAGTGTTTTTCTATTTCTAGAATGTTTTTTAATAAAGTTTCTGGCGGTAAATAAGTTGATATTTTTATGCAAATATTTAAAAAATCATCTCCATTAAAACCTACTGCAGGAGTTTTGTAAGCTGAAGAAATCTTTGAAATGGGGCCAATTTTTTCAGCAATTAAATAAATTGCTTTTTGAAGATTATTAAATTTATCACCTTGGTTACTTCCTAATGATAAATATGTAATTCGTTGAATTTTCATAAGTGAAATACAAAGAAAATAAATCTTAAAAGAATAAACCGAATAAGTTGAAAAAAAGAATGAACATTTCGAATAAAAAAACACCTGAATAAATTCAGGTGTTTTTAAGTTTGATAAAAAGAAACAAAAGGTTAATCTCTTTTTTCTCTTGGTTTTCTATCGTCTCTGCGATTATCACGTCCGCGGTTATCTCTACCTCTATTGTTATCTCTTGGTGGTCTTGCTACATAACCTTCTGGTTTTTCTAACAATGCTTTACGAGAAACTTTTTCCTTACGAGTTCTTGGGTCTAATCCGAAGTATTTTACATCAAATATATCGCCCATTTTAACTACGTCTGAAACATTTTCTGTGCGTTCCCAAGCAAGTTCGCTAACGTGTAATAAAACTTCATTTCCTGGAGCATCTACGTATTCTACAACAGCCCCAAAATCTAACATTTTAATTACTTTTACTTTGTAAGAACTACCAACTTCTGGTTTAAATAACATTGACTCTATACGAGCAATAACAGCTTCAATTCCTGCTGGTTTTGTTCCTAATATTTCTATAATTCCTTCTTCAGTATCTGCATCTTCAGTAATTACAATTGTGGTTTCTGTTTCTTTCTGTAATTCTTGAATATGTTTTCCACCTGGACCAATAAATGCACCTATTAATTCATTAGGAATTCTTCTATTAATCATTTTAGGAGCATGAGCCTTCACTTCTTCGTTTGGAGAAGTAATCGTTTCATTTATTTTATCTAAAATATGTAAACGACCATCACGAGCTTGTTTTAGTGCATTTACTAAAATTTCATAAGGTAATCCTTTAATCTTAATGTCCATTTGACAAGCAGTAATCCCTTCAGTAGTTCCAGTTACTTTAAAGTCCATATCACCTAAGTGATCTTCATCTCCTAAAATATCAGATAAAACTGCGTAACGATCTCCATCAGAAATTAATCCCATTGCAATACCAGAAACTGGTCTTGTAAGTTTTACACCTGCATCCATTAATGCCATTGTACCAGCACAAACTGTTGCCATAGAAGAAGAGCCGTTAGATTCTAATACTTCAGATACAACTCTTACAGTATAAGGACAATCGTCTGGAATCATTCCTTTTAAACCACGTTGAGCTAAATTACCATGACCAACTTCTCTACGAGAAGTTCCTCTTAAAGGTCTAGCTTCACCTGTACAAAAAGGAGGGAAGTTATAATGTAAATAGAAACGTTCTTCACCTTCATAAGATGGCATGTCAATTTTATTTGCGTCTCTAGAAGTTCCTAAAGTAACTGTAGCTAATGCTTGAGTTTCTCCACGAGTAAAGATTGAAGAACCATGCACTGATGGTAAATAATCTACTTCTGACCAAATTGGTCTGATTTCATCAGTTTTACGTCCGTCTAAACGAATACCTTCTGCTAAAGTTAATTCTCTAACAGCTTCTTTTTCAGCTTTTCTATAATAACCACCTACAAGGTGACCAAATTCTTCCATTTCTTCTTCTGTAAAAGATGCTTTTACTTCTTCTTTTACTTCTGAAAATGCAGCACTACGTTCAGCTTTAGATGTTCCTTGTTTTGCAATTGCATAACATTTATCGTAAGCGAAATCATGGATTCTTTTTTCTAATTCTTCGTTTTCTTCAGCAGTTTCGTATTCACGAACTTCTTTCTTACCGAAAGCTTCTGCTAAACGAACTTGAGCTTCAATTTGAATTTTAATAGATTCATGAGCAAATTTAATAGCATCTGCCATTTCTTCTTCAGAAATCTCATCCATTTCACCTTCAACCATCATTACAGAATCGGCAGAAGCACCAATCATCATATCGATGTCAGCATCTGCTAATTGTGCTCTACTTGGGTTGATTATAAATTCTCCATCTACTCTAGCAACACGTGCTTCAGAAATAGGACATTCAAAAGGAAAATCTGATAATTGTATTGCTGCTGATGCTGCTAAACCTGCTAATGCATCTGGCATAACATCTTCGTCATGAGACATTAACTGAATCATTACTTGAACCTCTGAATGGTAGTCTTTTGGAAATAATGGACGTAAAACACGATCTACTAAACGCATTGTTAATACTTCTCCATCACTTGGTCTTGCTTCTCTTTTAAAGAACCCTCCAGGATATCTACCTGCAGCAGCAAATTTTTCTCTATAATCTACCGTTAATGGTAAAAAATCTACAGGACTTTGTTTGTAGTTAGATACAACTGTACATAACAACATTGCTTTTCCCATTTGAACAACAACTGAACCGTGTGCTTGTTTCGCTAATTTACCGGTTTCTAATGAGATGGTTCTTCCATCTCCAAGGTCTATGACCTCTCTAAATACTTTTGGAATCATAAAATTTTAATTCTAAATTGATACTTCGTTTTTTGTTGTGTTGTTGTTTTGTTGTTGTTTTACTTCCAATGGAAAATCAAAATTGCTGTTACTAATTTTGAATTTTTATATATAAATTCTAGTTGTTAGGTAGAACGGAATATTCTTAGATTCCTGCTTTCGCTGAAAAGACAAATTATTGTTTTGTAGCAAGCTACAAGAAATTTATCATAATAAAAAAGAGGCACGTTTATAGAGCCTCTTTTTGTTAGGTTTTATTTTCTAATTCCTAATTCTTTGATAATCGCACGATATCTGTTGATTTCAGTTTTCTTTAGATAATCTAATAAGCTTCTACGCTTACCAACCAATTTAACTAATGAACGCTCTGTATTATAATCTTTACGATTATTTTTTAAATGCTCTGTTAAGTGATTAATTCTAAATGTGAACAATGCAATTTGTCCTTCCGATGTTCCAGTGTCTGTAACTGACTTACCGTGTTTTGAAAAGATTTCCTCTTTTACTTCTTTTGTTAAATACATGCCAATATTGTTTTAAATGATTTTTATGTACATCAATGATTTTTTCATTGAAGCTGCAAAGATACAACTATTTTTATTTTTTTTACTTAATGAAGTATTTAAAATATTTTTCTTTTTTATAGTTTAATATATTGATAGAGTGTATTTTAAATAATTAAAGAGCCTTAAGGCTCTTTAATTATTTTCTAATCGGTAGATTTTGAATTAAATCAATATATAAATTGACTTGTTCTTTTAGGTTTTTACGTTCATAAATTCCATCTAAAAAACCATGTTCTAATAAAAATTCTGATCGTTGAAACCCTTCTGGTAAGTCTTTACCAGTAGTATCTTTTACAACTCTAGGTCCAGCAAATCCAATTAATGCATTTGGTTCAGCAATATTAATATCACCTAACATTGCATAAGAAGCAGTAGTTCCTCCAGTTGTTGGATCTGTACATAAAGAAATATATGGAATTTTCATCTCTGCTAATTGCGCCAATTTTGCTGATGTTTTTACCAATTGCATTAAAGATAGAGAAGCTTCTTGCATACGAGCTCCACCAGATTTTGAAATCATTAAAAAAGGGACTTTATTTTCTATTGAATAATTAATTGCTCTTGCAATTTTTTCTCCAACAACAGAGCCCATAGATCCTCCAATAAAAGTAAAATCCATTGCAGCAATTACGATATCTTTTCCTAAAGATTTACCAACAGCAGTTCTAACCGCATCTTTTAATTTTGTTTTTTCTTGAGCAGCCTTTATTCTGTCTGGGTATTTTTTAGTGTCTTCAAATTTTAAAGAATCTACAGAAGTTAATTTTGCGTCTAATTCTTTAAATTTATTTTCATCAAAAAAGATTTCGAAATATTCTTTACTTCCAATTCTTACATGATATCCATCTTCTGGACTAACATATAAATTTCTTTTTAATTCTTCAGTATCTATAATCTTACCACTTGGAGTTTTATACCATAATCCAACTGGAATATCTTTTTTATCTTCTGTAGCTGTATGAATTCCTTTTTCTTTTCTTTTAAACCAAGCCATCGTATAGTTGTATTAAATTTTTATTCTGTATAATCGGCTAAAATAAGCTATCTAATTTAGATTACGCAAGGGTATTTACATTGTTTAAATCTTCAAAAGCTTTTTTTAAACGTTTTTTAAAAGTAATTTCTCCCTCTCTAAGCCATTTTCTTGGGTCGTAATATTTTTTATTTGGCAATTCTTTACCTTCCGGGTTTCCTATTTGTGTTTGTAAATAATCTTGCTTCGAAAGAATATAATCTCTAATGCCTTCTGTAAATGCAAATTGCAAATCGGTGTCAATATTCATTTTGATTACTCCGTAGCCAATTGCTTCTCTAATTTCTTCAACTGTAGAACCAGAACCACCATGAAAAACAAAATCTATGGAATTGTGTTTAACATTGTATTTTTTTGAAATATATTCTTGAGAGTTTTTTAATATTTTTGGAGTTAATTTTACATTTCCAGGTTTGTAAACTCCATGCACGTTTCCAAATGCAGCAGCAATTGTAAACCTCGGACTCACTTTCATTAATTCTTCATAAGCAAATGCAACTTCTTCTGGTTGCGTATATAGTTTAGAGTCATCTACATCAGAATTGTCAACGCCATCTTCTTCTCCGCCAGTTATTCCTAACTCAATTTCTAATGTCATACCCATTTTGCTCATTCTAACTAAGTATGTTTTACAAATCTCTATATTTTCTTCAATTGGTTCTTCAGATAAATCTATCATATGAGAACTATATAAAGGTTTTCCAGTTTCTGCAAAATGTTTTTCACTTGCATCTAACAAACCGTCAATCCAAGGTAATAATTTTTTTGCAGCATGATCTGTATGTAAAATTACAGGAACTCCATATAATTCTGCCATTAAATGAATGTGTTTTGCACCAGCAACAGCACCAGCAATAGCTGCTTTTTCATTTTCATTTGACAATCCTTTTCCTGCATTAAATACTGCACCACCATTTGAAAATTGAATGATTACAGGCGAATTTAATTCTTTTGCTGTTTCTAATACAGCATTTACGGTGTTAGAACCAACAACATTTACTGCTGGTAATGCAAAATTTTTAGCTTTTGCTAGTTTAAAAATTTCTTGAACAGCATTACCTGTTGCAACTCCTGGCTTTATTGAGTGACTCATGTTGTGTTATTTAAAATCTGTAAATAATTAGGTCAAAAATAGACAATTTTTGAAGAATTTAAATGTGTTCGTATAATTTATTATTTGATGTAGAATTGTTAAATAAACATTGAAATTAAAATGGATAGTTAATTCCTATGTTGTACACCGCATTGGTAAAATTGAAATTGCTAAACCATTTGTTTCTATTTAAATAAGGTTCATGAGCTTTAAATCCAATATCTAAACGAAGGATTAAAAAATTAAAATCATATCTAGCTCCAAAACCAGAACCAACTGCAATCTGTTTTATAGCTTCTAAGCTATTTAGTTTTGCATTAGAATCTACAAGTTTAGAGTTTGACAGCTCCCAAATATTACCAGCATCTATAAATAATGCACCTTTTAAACTGCTGATTAAATCAAATCTATATTCTAAACTTGTTAAAAATTTAAAATTCCCTACATTATATTCTAATCCTGGAGCTGTAGATCCAGGACCAAGTTCGTATGTTTTCCATGCTCTTATGTCATTTGAACCTCCAGCAAAATAGCTTTTTGTAAAAGGAATATCAGAATCTCCGTAGGCTAAAACGATTCCTAAAAGAGAACGAAAACCTAGTACAGAATTTCTAGAAACATCCCAAAATTGTTTGTATTCAATATCAGTTTTAAAGTATTGAGCAATGGGTGTATTTGAAATTGTTTTTACGCCACCACTATTTTTTTGATTGCTTAATAATGAAATAAAATTACCAGAATTTGCAACTCTAACTCTAAAAAAGGAAAAATTATTGTCTTTGTATGTTGTTTGATTACTGTAAGAATAAGTATATGCAATTGCTGGTACAATATAATTAGAAGTAATAATATTGTATCGATTTTTTACATTACCATTTGCATTAAATTCTGTTGGATTACTTGTTTGAAAACTAGTATTTGTTTTTACTAAATTCATAAACTCAGGAGCATTCTCTTTTTTTAAAATGTAATTACTTGAAGTATAATTATTGTATGCTATTGCAATCGGTTTTAACTTCTCGAACTCAGAATCATAAATATTAAAATATTCACTCGTGTTTAAATTTCTGATATATTGAATATTAAATAATTCTAAGTTGATGGATTTTCGTTTATTAAAATTCCATTTGTAATCAATAACAGCAGTAACGGTTTGCTTGTCTAGTCCTATGTTTTTTTGAATCCCAGTACCAACGGATAGAATTGTTTTTGGAGACATTTCTTTTGGCACCAATCTGTTCAATCCAAAAGGAGCAAAAAACCTTGGAATTTCTAAAGAAGCGTCTGCGCCAAGTTCCCATGCATTAAAAAAACCGTTTGAATTGTTAAATTGAGTTGAAGAATTAAAGAAAGAACCAGTAAAAGAAAATTTAAAGATTTCTGCACCCTTAAAAGTATTCCTATTTGTTATTGAGAATTTTTCTGATACACCTAATATTCTAATATTAGAATGCGTTAATTCTGTTTCTGTACCAATAGAGAATTTCTTGTTGGGTGTTAATCTAATATTAGCAATTAATAAATCTGAATCTTTGATTTCTGTGTATTTAATATTTACCGATTTAAAATTTTTAAGTGATTTTAAATGAATCCTTGTTAAATTTCTTAAAGTATCGCTGTAAAATTGATTTGGTTTTATTAAAATAGATTGTGATAAATACTTTGGATTGTATTTAATTTTTTTATGTGCATAAAACGTAATTCCGTTGTGTGAAATAGAATCTAAATAAGGCTCTCCTTCTTTGTTGTAAGAATAATCTGTAAACACATTTATTTTTCCAATTTTTTTTACTTGAAAAGGTTTGTAAACATTTTTACCATTTTGATCTGTAAGATAATTTTCTGCAATAACCACTTGTACATTTGTTTTATAATCTGCCCTTGTACTATCTGGTGAGAACTGTATCGCATTATCAATAAAATGATAAACACCAGAATTTCTAAATAGTTTTGTTATTCTATTTGCTTCTTTAATAAAATTTTGATCGTTGTACTGATCTCCTGTTTTTAGAAAAGTATTTATGGTGTCTTTTTGATAAATTGTTTTTAAAACTGCAGATGGTATTTGAATAGAAATTGTATCTAAATAAAATGGTTTTCCTCTGTTAATAGTGTAAGTAATTGTTGCTTTTCTGTTTTTTAAAGTATCTTTTTTTGCTTCTGTTGTAGATTTAAAATATCCTTGATTCCAATAAAAAGCTCTTAAGTTTTTAACTGTTTTACGGGTTTTTAAATCGTTTATTATTACAGGAACTTCGCCATTGTTTAAAAACCAATTATTAAAATTAATATAAGAATTTGCTACAGCAATACTTTGTTTTTCTGAAAACAAGCTTTTAAAAAACTTGTACTTCTTAGGATGCAATATGCCCCAAGTTTTAGGCGTTTTTGGAGCAGTTGGATTTCCGAGATTATGAAAATATAAAGAGATTGGAACCCCTAAAGTTCTAGCATTTGGTTTTTGTAATACATAATCAAATAAATTTCTGTTTTTATTTTTTTTACCATCAACTAAAATTGTAGTAGATCTTAATAAGTGTTGTTTCTCGGGAACTCTTTTTACAGAGTTACAAGAAGCAAGTATTAAAAATATAAAAATAAAATAAGAAACTTTTTTCATTAGCTTTGTACAGACTATACCTTGGTTCAAAAGTACTATTTTTAGATGGTTTTTCTAATTTAAAATTAATTAATGAATTTATCAAAGAATCACATAAAACTTATAACAAGTTTACAGCAAAAAAAGTATCGACAAAAGCATAATTTATTTATTGCTGAAGGGGTTAAGGTTGTGAATGAATTGTTGAATTCTAATTTTGAAGTTGAGCAGCTTTTTATTACTGGTGATTTTGTAATTTCTTCAAAAACAGAAAATAGTATATCAATATCTGAAGCGGAACTAAAAAAAATAAGCCAACTTAAAACGCCAAATAAAGTAGTGGGTTTATTTAAAATCCCTCAAAGACATCCAGCTAAAGATACTGGATTAATTGTTGCACTTGATGCAATTAATGATCCAGGGAATTTAGGAACAATAATTCGTTTGTGCGATTGGTTTGGTGTGCAAAAACTGATTTGTTCTACAACAACAGTAGATTGTTATAATCAAAAAGTGGTGCAAGCATCAATGGGCTCTTTAACTCGTGTAGAAATAATTTACACTGATTTAGTTGAGTATTTAAAAGAAATAGAATTACCAACATTTATTGCTGATATGGATGGTGAAAATGTCTATAAAAGCGATTTGCCAAAAGAAGCAATTCTTGTGATGGGAAATGAAGCAAATGGAGTGTCTGATGAAATTAAAAAACTTGTTGAATCCAAAATATCAATTCCAAGATTTGGTAATATTCAAGAAACTGAAAGTTTAAATGTTGCCACCGCTACTGCAATTTTGTTGAGTGAGTTTAAACGAAATGTTTAGTAAACAGTTTTTGAATCAAAAAAAATTAAGCCTCCACCACTTTTTTACTTTGAACCTTACTTTTATTCAAAAGCAAAATTTAAAAACACACCTCTAGTTCCTAAAAAATTTATTGGAGAAGTCCACTGACTATTTGCATTGTCATCATATTTCAATTCATTATTCAAAGCAAAAACACCACGAATTGAAGGAGAAAACTTAAAAAAGTATAAATAAATATCGATTCCAATTCCAACTTCGTACATAAAATTATGCGTTTTCATTCTAAACTCTCCACCAGAATTATCATTTGTATTTCTTTGATTGCTAGAAAAATTATAATCATAAGAAACTCCAGCTAACACATAAGGCCTTACATTATCCATTCTGTTTGTGCTAAATTTTAGAACAAAAGGAATGTGTAAATACGTAGAGCCAATATCTCGAATGCTGTCTTGCTTAGTATTGATGTGTGTAAAAGCTAAAGTTTTAGAATTACTCATTAAACCTGGTTCAAAACGTAAATTGATGTTTTTATGCAAACGTAAATCTGCAATTAAACCCACATTAAATCCGCTGGTTGCAGTTACACTTATGTTAGCATTTGCGTAATTACTTGTTTTATAATCGATCTTAAAATCATTTTGATTTAACCCAAGATAAAAACCATAATGTAATTTTTTCTTATCAAAACTAGGTAAATAATCGACTCTATCTCTTTGTGCTATTAAAGAATTAGAAAGAAGAAAAAAAAGGCCTAAAAAAAGTAATTGTAATCTTTTCATATTTTACTTTGTAGCTGTATAAATTGATGCTACACCAAACGTAACAGGTTTATTTGTTGCAGTAGTAAACCCATTTTTTAGTAAAATATTGTTGAATTCAACTCCAAAAGGAAAAGAATTTGCAGATTCTGATAAATAAGAATAAGCAACTTTGTCTTTAGAAAATAATTTACCAATGATTGGTAGAATTACTGATGTGTGAAAACCATACCCTTGTTTGTAGGGAAATTTTGTTGGAACTGAGGTTTCAAGAATCACCAATTTTCCATTTGGCTTTAAAACACGTCTAATTTCTTGCAAACCTTTGTTTAAATTTGCGAAATTTCGAACACCAAAAGAAACAGTTATGGCGTCAAAAGTTTGATCGTCAAAAGGCATATTTTCAGAATCGCCAACAATCATTTCTATTTTATCAGATAAATTTTCTTTTGCAATTTTTTGCTTTCCAACGTCTAACATTCCTGCTGAAATATCTAATCCAATAATTTTATCAGGGTTTAAAGAAGCCATCATTATTGCTAAATCTCCTGTTCCGGTAGCAATATCTAAAATTTGCTTCGGATTATTTTCGCCAACAATTGCAACTACTTTTTTACGCCACTTTACATCAATTCCAAAAGAAATAACTCGGTTTAAATCATCGTAATTTTCAGAAATATTGTCAAACATTTGAGCAACTTGTTCTTTTTTACCTAATTCTGAATCTTTATATGGTTTTATTTTTTCTGCTGACATTTTATATTTGCTTTAGGCTTCAAGCTATATGCTGTAAGCCAATAATAGTTCATTTTCAGGTTTTTCTTAAACTTTCAATTTCCACTTTTCCTTTTTGGGGAAATATCCAAAGGACAAAGGGGTTTATCCGTTTATTGCAACAACTTCATTAATTTGATTTGGTAACATGTCTTTTAACATGGTTTCAATTCCGTTTTTCAATGTCATTGTTGATGACGGGCAGCCGCTACAAGCGCCCTGTAAAATAACACTTACAATTTTACTTTCTTTATTATAAGATTTAAAAGCAATATTTCCACCATCAGAAGCTACTGCGGGTTTTATGTATTCATCTAAAATACTCACTATTTTAGTAGAAGTTTCATCAAGATTTTCTGGAGTAGTATTTTCTAATTCTATACTTTCTTTTGCTGCTTTAGGGATTTGCTTGATAATTATTTTGTTTTCCTGTAAGTAGTTAAGAATAAATGTTCTTAATTCTGGATAAATTTCATTCCATTCTATCATATCAAATTTTGTAATTGACACGTAGTTTTCTGAAATAAAAACTTCTTTTACAAACGGAAAATGAAATAAAGCTTGTGCTAACGGAGATGTTGCATTTGCTTCATCAATATTTTTGCACTCAACATCTGTAGTTGTTAAAGATTTTGTAGTTCCAAATTTCATTACAGAAGGATTTGGAGTTATTTCTGCATATACTTCAATTGCCTGTTTTTTTGTTGTTTCAGGTTCTTGCATAATAGTATTTCCGTTGTTTAAATACAGCTCAATTTGCTCTCTTACTTCTTCTTGAACATCACTCCACTCAACAATATCATATTTCTGAATTGCAATAAAATTTGCAGTAATAAATACTTTTTTCACAAAAGGTAAATGAAATAATTGCTGTGCTAATGGTGCATTTTTTGCTTCATCAATATTGTTAAATTCATAACTTCCACCATTAATTAAAATGGAAGTACTTGCAAACTTAATAATAGAATCGTTGTTGGTGTTTTGTATAGAAATAGCTATTTTGCTCATAATAATATAAAATGTTGTTTTAGTAGATTTTTACTAAACAAATGTCTGGCAAAATTAAGGTAAAATTATGAATGAATGGCAAAGACCTCATAGGTTTATTTCCAATGAAGTCTTGTTAATTTCTTGAAATTCTGTTTTTATAAATTGATACTTAAAGTAGCTGTTAAAATACGATTGTCAATTTTTAATTCTGAAGCATTTATTTGATTGTATTGAGGGTAAAAATCATACAATTGTGTGTTTGTTTTATTTTGGTATGCAAAATCTAATTTTACATTTCCAAAGTTATATCCTGCACCATAAGAATATCCTTTTATATTATCCGAAGTTTTTGCAAATGCATCTGGACTCTGAGAATAATGATATCCACCACGTAAACTAAGTGATTTAAAACGCCATTCTGTACCAACATTTAAAGTATATGTATTTCTTAAGTTGTTATTAAAAAATTGATTTTCTACCGAAAAATCTGCATTAGAAAGTTTTAGATTTTTATAATTACTTGATGTGTAATCAAGGTTTATTAAGCCACTTTTTCCAAAAACATAAGCAATGCTTGCAGTTGTTTTTGAAGGTGTTTTTAATTTATAAGAAAATGCTTGAATAGGAAAATAATTACCAGTTGTATTATCGTAAATAGTGTTGTTATTAGAAACAATGATTTCTGTATCGCCTAAATAACCATCATTATTTAAAATATTAGTTTCTTCTCTTATTTCTGTAAACCAAATTGGAGTGTGATAAGAGAAACCTAACCGTAAATTTTTTGACACTTTATATATTGCACCAATACTAATAGAAAACCCAGTTCCTAGTGTGTTATTTTCTTGATAAAACTTTGCACTTAACACATTTCCTGCCCCATCATTGTTTTGCTCATTTAAAAAAGATTGTTGTGAAAAATTTAAATCAAAAAAGTTTACTGAAGCACCAAGATATAAATCGTTTTGATATACTCCAGAAATAGCGAAATTGTATTCTGTTAATTTCCCATTATAATTATTGATAAATTGTTGAGAATCTGAATTTGTAAACTGAGTAATAGGGTTTGCTGTATCTAAAGGAAATTCTGTGAAAGTTGCAAAACTACTGTTTCCGTTTGCAATAAAATTAGTGTCAAAATTATTTTTTATAGCGTAGTTAAAACTAAAAGCAAATTTAGACCAATCACTATTTGTACTGTTAGTATAAACAAAAACGACTCCAGCTTGAGAAAAGTTAAAATAATCATTTTGAGTTGTTGTAGTATTTCCGTAATATTTAGTATTTATTTCTGCAGTCCTAGAATCTACCGATGCAGAAAATAAACTATTATTAAAAATAGCTCCACTAGCAGGATTTATTTTTATAGCACTAACATCTCCACCTAAAGCACCAAAAGCACCGCTCATTGCATTGTACCTTGCTGTACCTGTATTGTTGTCTTTTGAAAATAAGATTGCTAAATCTTCATAACCCAAACTTTGCGAAAAAATAGGCAAAGAAATTGCACAAAAGAGAACAAATAGTGTGACTTTTTTCATGTTTTTAAATTTAAATTTTGATTGTTAATTCCCTCTTCTTCTTGAAGAAGTATTGCTACTTCTAGAGCTAGAATTATTTCTTGATGAACTTCTATTGGAAGACGAATTTGATCTATAAGATTTATTTGAATTCGAAGAACTCCTTCTTGATGTATTGTATGTTTTTTTATTAGAAGAATTCGATCTCTTTTTTACAGTAGAATTTCGTTTTGTATTTGATGCTCTATTTGTATTGGTAGAGCTTCTTCTCGAATTACTGTTTTGTGTAGAATTGTTTCGTCTTCTAGTATTGTAATTTATATTATTAAAAATAGATTTTACTCTACTATTTATTGTTGAAGATCTTCTTCTTAAGGAATTTGTGTTGCTAGAATTATAGAAAGAAGAATTTCTTCTACTAGTTGTGTTAGTAGAATTTCTTCTGGTAGTTATGTTGTTAGTATTTCTTCTATTATATGTATAGTTTCTATTATAATTATTGTTGTAATATCTAGTATTGTTATAATATGAGTTATTGTGATAATAAGGAGAATAATAATAATTATAGAATCTATTATTGTTATAGTAACCATAATAAGATGGATAATAGGTGTAGTTTCCGTAAAAACCATGTCTAAAACCCCATTGATATCCCCAAAAAGGGTTGTAACTATAATAATCCCAATAATTTCTTCCCCAGTTTCTTAAATTTATATTGATAACAACAGTATCATCATTATTGGTAGAATAACCCCAAGGGTCATTGGTGTAGTTATTATCTAAATTATCGTAAGAATCATATTCATCTACATTTGTAAAAGTATCTCCATCAGTTAAATTATATAGAACATCAATTTCTTCTTTAAAATAGCTGTCTTCTGTTTTATTGTAGTTTCTAGTATCTTTTACAATAATTTTTTCTACAACTGGCTCATCATCATAAATTCCATCATTGTTATATACGCTTTGGTAAGTTCCGCACGATACTAAAATTAAATTTGCTAAAAATACAAATCCAAGATAAGTTGTTCTTTTTTTAAAATATGATTGAGATTTCATAATTTGTGTTCATCAGGTTAATATTATTTTTGCAAAAAAATTAAACTTTGATTGGGACACACTAATCTTTTTGCATTAGTTTTGTGCTGGATTTTAAATCTACACTAAAGATAACAAGTTTTATGCCAAACTTTTAAATATGGGTAAGAAATTAACAACAAGAAAAGAAGATTATTCTAAATGGTATAACGAATTAGTTGTTAAAGCTGATTTAGCTGAAAACTCTGCCGTTAGAGGTTGCATGGTTATAAAACCTTACGGATATGCTATTTGGGAAAAAATGCAGGCAGAGTTAGACAGAATGTTTAAGGAAACTGGACATGAAAACGCTTATTTCCCTTTATTTGTGCCTAAAAGTTTGTTTGAAGCTGAGGAAAAAAATGCAGAAGGATTTGCAAAAGAATGTGCAGTTGTAACACACTATCGATTAAAAAATGATCCAGATAATAAAGGTAAGTTAATTGTAGATCCTAATGCAAAATTAGAAGAAGAATTGGTAGTGAGACCAACTTCTGAAGCGATTATTTGGAATACCTATAAAGGCTGGGTTCAATCGTATAGAGATTTACCATTATTAATAAACCAATGGGCAAATGTTGTTCGATGGGAAATGCGAACAAGATTGTTTTTAAGAACTGCAGAATTTTTATGGCAAGAAGGTCATACAGCTCATGCAACTAAAAAAGAAGCAATTGTAGAAGCAAAACAAATGCAAGAAGTATATGCAGAATTTGCAGAAAATTTTATGGCGATGCCAGTTGTAAAAGGGTCAAAATCTGAAAGTGAGCGATTTGCTGGGGCAGAAGATACTTTTACAATTGAAGCGTTAATGCAAGACGGAAAAGCTTTACAAGCCGGAACATCACATTTCTTAGGGCAAAATTTCGCAAAAGCATTTGATGTAAAATATACTTCTAAAGAAGGAAAGCAAGAATATGTTTGGGCAACTTCTTGGGGAGTTTCTACGCGTTTAATTGGTGGTTTAATAATGACACATTCTGATGATTTTGGATTGGTTTTGCCACCAAAACTAGCACCAATTCAAGTGGTGATTGTGCCTATTTATAAAAACGAGGAACAATTGGAAGCTATTTCAGAGAAAGTATTAGAATTTGTAAAAGTATTTAAAGAAAAAGGAATTTCAGTTAAGTTTGATACTAGAGATACATATAGACCTGGAGCAAAATTTGCTGAATATGAACTTAAAGGAGTTCCTGTAAGAATGGCTTTTGGTGCGAGAGATTTAGAAAATAATACTGTAGAAATTGCACGTAGAGATACATTAGAAAAACAAACTGTTTCGCAAGACACAGTTGTAGATTTTATTGAGGGTTTGTTGAATAAAATTCAAGAAAACTTGTATGATAGAGCGGTTGAGTATAGAAGTAATCATACTACAGAAGCTACTAATTTTGATGAGTTTAAAGAAGTAATTGATACAAAAGGTGGTTTTGTTTTAGCTCATTGGGACGGAACAGAAGAAACAGAAGATAAAATTAAAGAGCTTACAAAAGCAACAATTAGATGCATCCCAAATGACGCTAAATTTGAAGAAGGAATATGTGTGTATTCTGGTAAGCCATCTAAGAGGAAAGTGCTGTTTGCGAAGGCATATTAATTATCTGTAAAAAAAATTAAAATTTTATTGCAGAGTTTTAAAAACGTTGTATATTTGCACCCGCAATCAGCAATAAGATTGTAATGGTCCGTTCGTCTAGGGGTTAGGACGCCAGGTTTTCATCCTGGTAACACGGGTTCGATTCCCGTACGGACTACAAGTTTTAAAATAAACTAAAATTAAACATTATGGCAAATCATAAGTCAGCTTTAAAAAGAATTAGAAGTAACGAAGCAAAGAGGTTAAGAAACAAGTATCAGCATAAAACGACAAGAAATGCTGTAAGAAACTTGCGTGCAGTTCAAGATAAGAAAGAAGCTGAAGCGTTATTACCTTCTGTTATTGCGATGTTAGATAAGTTAGCTAAGAATAATATTATCCATGCAAATAAAGCGGGAAACTTAAAATCTAAATTAACAAAGCACGTAGCGGCATTGTAATTTTTAGATTAACAACATTAAAAAAAAGCGTTCTGAAAATTCAGAACGCTTTTTTTATTTTGTAAAATAATGGGTTTTACCAATCATAACTTTTATTTGCATCTAGTTTAATAAAGATAAATAAGAGTAATGTAAATCCCCAAAGAGAAGAGCCACCATAACTAAAAAAAGGCAACGGAATTCCGACTGTTGGTAATAATTGAGTTACCATTCCAATATTTATTACTACATGAAAAAATAGAATAGAGGCTAAGCTGTATCCATAAATTCTGCCAAATTTGTTTTTATGCGTTTCTGCTAAATAAATAATTCGGTAAAGGAGAAGCATAAATAAAATAATTACTAAAGAACTCCCTAAAAACCCCCATTCTTCGCCAACGGTACTAAAAATATAATCAGTGTCTTGTTCGGGTACAAAATTTCCTTGTGTTCTATCTCCTTGTAAAAAACCTTTTCCGAATCCACCACCAGAACTAATAGCTTGTAAAGATTGATTAGTATTATATCCAATTTTTTTGGTGTCTTTAGACAAGCCTAAAAGAATTTCGAACCGATCTCTTTGATGCTGTTCAAAAACATTGTTAAAAATGTAACTAGAGCTAAAGATATAAATTCCGAAGACTACATAAATTCCTAGAATTTTAAACCAGTTAAATTTAAAATACCCTTTATTTCTTCTTAAGTAGTAAAAAACGATTATGGATAATACAGTAAAAACAATTACGATAATTGTTGATGGTCCAAAAAGTAATGTTAGTAAAAATAAGATAATCGCAAGTGATCCTAATATAATATAGTTTAAAGTTAAACCTTCTCTATTCAACACAAAAAAGAAAGATAGATATACTAAAACAGAACCTAAATCGGGTTGTAAAGCAATTAACAATGCGGGTAAAAATATGATTATAAATGCTTTAATTTGATTTTTAATTAGTTTTAAATTGTATTGCCGGTCACTTAATAATTTAGCAAGCGCAAGTGCTGTAAAAGCTTTTGCAAATTCTGACGGCTGCAAACCCATAAACCCAAAATTATACCAAGATGTTGCTCCGTTAATGTTTTTACCAAAGAGAAATAAACCTGCTAAAGATAAAATAGAAATGAAATAGAGAATACTGGCAAACTTTTCATAAAACTTTGAATTGAAAAAAAGTATAAGAATAATTAAAGGAACACATAGAATTATCCATAGTAATTGTTTACCATATCTGGTAGAAAGATCTAGAATTTCTGAATTATTAACAGAAGTGGTTGTAGCATAAATATTTACCCATCCAAAACCGACCAATGTAACGTAGAGAATTACTAGAATCCAATCTATACCATAAAAAATATTATTTTTTTCTATTCTCAATCTTTAAATTTTGTTTTTGGAAGTTTCATTTTCTGATCATAAATATTTTGCAAACTTAAGTTGATCATGTTTTTTTCTACCCTTTTTCTATTCTTTCCAGTTATTTCCTTACGCAAGTATTTTTCTATCAATAAACTTGTAATTGGTGCAGCAATAGCTGAGCCATAACCTCCATTTTCCACAAAAATAGCAATTGCAATTTTAGGGTTATCTTTTGGTGCAAAAGCTATTAAAATTGAATGATCTCTTAATTGTTTTCTAATTCCATTTATAATGGCAAAGTTTTCTGAAGTTCCAGTTTTTCCAGCAATCTCTATTCCATTTACTTTACTCAATTTTCCTGTTCCTGTCTTAAAAACCTCGTGCATTCCTTCTATTATAGGATCGAAATATTTTGGATCGATAGTTGTTTTTTTAGGAACTGTAAAATTAGGGTTTGTAATCTCTTTTTCTTTTACTTTCTTTAATATATGAGGCGTAAAAAAGTATCCTTTATTTGCAATTGCTGCTGTAATATTTGCTAACTGAATAGGAGTTGTTAAAACTTCTCCTTGACCTATAGCATTAGATATATTTGTTGTTGGTCCCCAAGAATATTTATAACGAGAATCATAATATTTTCCGTTAGGAATTAACCCAGGATTACCAGTAGGTAAGTCATATCCTAAATAATTTCCCAATCCAAAACTTTTTACATGGTTGCTCCAAGCGTCCATTCCAACACTTGCAGATTCTGCATTGTCTATTATTTTTCTGTATGCTGTAGAAAAATAACTATTACAAGATTTTGCAATTGCTAAATGTAATCTGATTGGACCACCAAAAATATTACTATGGCATTTTTGAAAATCACTTTTTTTACTTCCATACTGATAACCACCATAGCAATAAACATAAGAATTTTCATCTATAACACCTTCTTGTAAACCGATTAAAGCATTGATAAGTTTAAACGGTGACCCTGGAGGATATTCAGCTTTAAGACTTCTATCAAACATTGGTTTGTTTTCTATATCACCAAATAATCTCACAGAATTTGCAGATCTTTGTCTTCCAACCATCATGTTAGGATTGTATGTTGGCGCAGATACTAGTGCTAAAATTTCTCCAGTTTCTGGCTCAATTGCAACAATGGCTCCACGCTTTCCAGACATTAATAATTCTCCATACTGTTGTAAATCAGTATCAATAGTTAATGAAATATCTTGCCCATTTACAGCTAGAGTATCATGTTTTCCATCTTTGTATTTTCCGATAATTTTATTTAATCTATTTCGATGCAAATATTTCTTTCCTTTTATTCCGCGTAAAATAGAATCGTACGATTTTTCTACGCCACTACTTCCAATTAATTCTCCTTGTTGGTATTTATTACTTTTTCTAATCTCAGATTCTCTAACCTCACTTATGTAACCTAAAATATTTGCAGCTGAATTAATTGGATAATTTCTAATGCTTCTTTTTTGGATGTAAAACCCTTTAAACTTATAAAGTTTTTCTTGTAAATAAGCAAAATCCTCTTTGGCTAACTGTTTTAAAAAAACTGATGGAAGCCATGGAGAATATTTTTTAGCTGTTTTAAATTTTCGTTTAAAATAATTTTTATCAATCTTTAATAGATTTATAAATTCAAGAGTATCAAGTGGTTCTACATCATTCGGAACCACCATTACATCGTAAGAAAGTTGGTTGGCAACTAAAAGTTTTCCATTTCTATCATAAATATATCCTCGTTCTGGATACTCATAAATAACTTTTACAGCAGAATTATGATTTGGATCTAAATCTGCACCATTAATTACTTGTAATTGAAATAATCTTCCAATTAATATTAACCCTGCGAGAGTAATTAAAAAGTAAAGTAAAAAGCTACGTTTCATTTATTTTTCTTCCTGATTATTGATGCTCCTAAAAAAAACAAAACTGAAGTAAAGGTACTCGAATACAATGTGTTGGCTAAAACAATCGAAAAGTTTTGTGTGCTAAAGTTAGCTAAAGAAAACAAAATGAAGTGATGTATTACTATTAAAATTATCACATAATTAAAAACCTTACCAAAAGGTTCTTGTTGTAAATTAAATAAAAGATAATCTTGTTCTGTTTTTTTAAAAATTACTCGAATAAAAAAAAGTCTTATATAGGCTACAAAAAGGAGTGAGAAAGCATTAATTCCTCCAGAGTCAGAGAAAAAATCTATAGATAGTCCTAACAAAAAAGAGAGAAATAAAAACAAAAAGCGTTCTTTTTTTAACGGATAAAAAATTACAAAAGCAACATATAAATAGGGGTTAATGTATCCTAAAAACATTACATTGTTAAGTAGAAATACCTGTAGAAACAACAGCGAAAAAAACAAAAAAGAAATGTAAACAATTTTATTCATCTAAAGTGTTATTTAATGAGTGTATTTCTTCCTTTTCTAATGCTGTAATAATATATACATTACCTATATTACTCATGTCGTTAAATAGTTTTATATCTATAAATTTATTACTGCTTTTAGTGTAGATTTTCTGAATGGTTCCTATTAAAATTCCTTCTGGGAAAATAATAGATTTTCCGCCCGTAATAATTGTATCTCCAACTTTCATGTTTGCTTGTCTTGGTAAATCTTCTAACTGTACAATATTGTAATCTTTTCCATTCCAAACCAAGGTACCAAAATGAGAACTGTTTTTTAGCTTTGCATTAATTTTACTATTACTATTTAAAATTGATTGAACTCTAGCGTAATTTGCACTAACATCTTCTGTGATTCCAATAACGCCTTTGCTGTTAACAACAGCCATTTCTTTATTAACTCCTTGGTTTTCCCCTTTATTTAAAAGGATGAAATTATTTGGATTATGATAATTGTTACTATAAACTTTAGCTTTTGTATAAGTGTATTTTTGGTAATTTAAAGTAGAATCAATAATAGAAACACTAACCGTAGAGTCTGTTTTAGAAATATATTTTTCTAACAGGTTTTTTAACTCCTCATTTTCTGAGATTAATTCTTCGTTTTGAAATTTTAAATTGAAGTAGTTAGAAATTTTAGATGTTTTTTTATAAAAACCACCAGTAATTTCATTAGCAGAACTTATAAATTTACTCTTATGAAAGTTGTTGTTGTTAATCGTAAAAAAGAGTGCAATAATTTCTAGCAACAAAAAAAACAGAAAATATTTATACTTTCTAAAAAAATAAATTAGTTGTTGCATAAAAAAGAATCAAATGTGTTTTACTTCATTAATATACTTTTGTATTTTTCAATCTCTTTTAAAGCAATTCCTGTTCCTCTAACAACAGCTCTTAAAGGATCTTCGGCAACATAAACTGGTAAGTCTGTTTTTCTAGATAAACGCTTGTCTAAACCACGCAGCATAGATCCGCCACCAGCTAAATAAATACCAGTATTGTAAATATCGGCAGCTAATTCTGGCGGGGTTTTAGATAAGGTTTCCATCACGGCATCTTCGATTCTTAAAATAGATTTATCTAATGCTTTTGCAATTTCTCTAAACGAAACTTGTACTTGTTTTGGTTTTCCACTCAATAAATCTCTACCTTGAACCAACATATCTTCTGGCGGAGAATCTAAGTCTTCAGTTGCAGCTCCAATATTTATTTTAATTTTTTCTGCAGTTGTTTCTCCAACGTATAAGTTATGTTGTGTACGCATATAATACATAATGTCACTTGTAAATAAATCACCTGCAACTTTTACAGATTGATCACAAACAATACCAGCTAAAGCAATAACAGCAATTTCTGTTGTTCCTCCACCTATATCAATAATCATGTTCCCTTTTGGTTCCATAATATCAATACCTACACCAATTGCTGCTGCCATTGGTTCAAAAATTAAGTAAATTTCTTTGGCGTTCATGTGTCTTGCAGAATCTTGTACTGCACGTCTTTCAACTTCTGTAATTCCAGAAGGAATACAAATTACCATACGTAATGCAGGAGGAAATAATCTCTTTTTAATTGATGGAATTTGCTTTACAAATTCTTTAATCATTTCTTCGGATGCTTGAAAATCTGCAATTACACCGTCTTTTAAGGGTCTAATAGTTTTAATATTTTCATGCGTTTTTCCTTGCATCAAGTTGGCTTCTTTACCAACAGCAATAATTTTACCAGTTATTCTATTTCGGGCAACTATTGATGGACTGTCTATTACCACTTTACCATTATGTATGATAAGTGTATTCGCTGTACCTAAATCGATAGCGATATCTTCCGTCATAAAATCGAAAAAACCCATAAAATTTTCTTTTTTTAATTTTTAATGTATTCTTACAAATCTACTAAATTTCTGTGTTCAAATCACACAATATTTAATAGTTATTTATTAGTGTTTAAAATGTCTTGTTCCTGTTAAAACCATTGAAATATTATTGTTATTACAATAATCGATACTTAATTGATCTTTAATTGATCCTCCAGGTTGTATTACACTTGTTATTCCTGCATTTCCTGCAATTTCTACACAATCTGGAAACGGAAAAAAAGCATCGCTTGCCATTACAGATTTATTTAAATCAAAATTAAAATTTTTGGCTTTTTCAATTGCTTGATTTAATGCGTCAACTCTACTTGTTTGTCCAGTCCCACCTGCTAGTAATTGCTTGTTTTTAACTAATATTATTGTGTTTGATTTTGTGTTTTTACACAATTTTGAAGCAAATAATAAATCTTCTAACTGACTTTCTGTTGGTTTATTGTTGGTTGCATAAGTTAAATCTTTTAAAGTATCTGTAATAAAATCTTTATCTTGAACCAAAGCGCCATTTAAACAAGTTCTTACAGTTGTTTTTGGTAAATCAACTTCTTTCTGAATTAAAATAATCCTATTTTTCTTTCCTTTTAATACAGTCAACGCATCTTCTGTGTAAGATGGAGCAATGACAACCTCACAAAATAATTTATGAATTTCTTCAGCAGTTTTTTTATCAATTTTTGTGTTTGCGATTAGAATTCCGCCAAATGCAGAAACCGGATCTCCTGCTAAAGCATCAACATATGCTTGTTTAATGGTTTTTCTTTGTGCAAAACCGCAAGCATTATTGTGCTTTAAAACCGCAAATGTTGGTGCTTCTCCTTTAAATTCTGCCATTAAATTTACAGCAGCATCAACATCTAATAAATTGTTATAACTTAATTCTTTACCATGTAATTTATCAAACATAGCTTCTAAACTACCAAAGAAAAAACCTTTTTGATGTGGGTTTTCGCCATATCGTAAAACTTGCCCTTTAGTTTCGCTAATTTTTAAAACTGGTTCTTCATGATTTGAATTAAAATAATTAAAAATGGCGGTATCGTAATGTGATGAAATATTAAAAGCTTTTGCCGCTAATTTTTTTCTATCAGAAAGTGTTGTTGAACCATTATTTTCAGAAATCAATGATAAAAAATCATTGTATTGTTCCATAGAAGAAATAATTACCGTGTCTTTAAAATTTTTTGCTGCTGCTCTAATTAAAGAGATTCCACCAATATCAATTTTTTCAATAATATCTTCTTCGGATGCTCTAGAAGCAACGGTTTTTTCGAAAGGATACAAATCTACAATTACTAAATCTAGTTGTGGAATTTGAAATTCTTTCATTTCAGCAACATCGTCAATATGATTTTGTCTGTTTAAAATTCCGCCAAAAACTTTTGGATGTAATGTTTTTACTCTACCACCTAAAATAGAAGGATACGAAGTTACATCTTCAACAGGAGTTACTTGTATTCCTAAATTCTTGATAAATTTTTCCGTTCCTCCAGTAGAATAAATGGTTACATTTTGTTCATTCAGTTTTTCAACCAAAGGTTGTAATCCGTCTTTGTGAAAAACAGAAATTAATGCAGATTTAATAGTTTTTGTGCCAGTCATTTTGTTGAGTTGTTAAGCACACAAAGCTACTAAATATCTAAAGTTAATACAATAGATTTTTTGCTTAAAAATAAACCTTAATCGAGTTCGAATCTGGTTTTAAAGTCGTTAACTAAACTGGTGTAGTTTTTGTATCTTTTTGATGAGAAATCGTTCTTTTTAGAACCTGTAATTTTACTTAATAAAGTACTGAAAAAAGTATTTTGTTTTTTCATTTTTAGGGGAATTAATGATTACAAAAATAATGTTTACTAAACTATTTTAAAAAACAAACTTAAAGAAAATATTTAGAAACTCCAAAAGCATTAAAAACTTTTTCAAAAAAGTTTAGAAACCGCTTTACATATAAACTCTAACAGTTCTTCGTCTATTTCTGTAAATACGTTGGCTGTATGAGAATCGATATCAATTTGACCAATATTTTCTCCGTTTGTAAAAATTGGAATTACAATTTCAGATTTTACTTTCCAGCCACAAGAAATATAATTCTCTTGCTCTGAAACATCTTGTACAACAAAATTTTGATTGCTAACTGCAACTTGGCCGCAAATTCCTTTTCCGAACGGAATAATAACATGTTCTGTTGGTTCTCCAGTAAATTGTGCTAATTTCAACTCTTCTTTGTTGCCATTTTTAAAATAAAAACCAACCCAATCATAATAAGAAATTTCAGATTCTAAAAAATCGCAAATTGCTTGTAGCTTATTTTCTTTAGTAGTTGATCTATTAATTATTAAAGAAATATTTTCTTTTAACTTATTTAGTTGCATGTTGTTTAAATTCAAATTGCTTAAATTTGTTAAGCATCATTATTAATGCTGCAAAATAAATAAATTTTGTTTTGAATAAGTATAAAAACAGCATCCTTTTTTTAGTTAAATTTTTTACAACCTATTTTTTGCTTTTTGCAATTTACGCGACTTATTTAAGTATTTTTCAAGTAAAAAAAAATATTTTTCAATGTGCTCCTTTAACCACTAAGGTTGCAGATTATACAGTTTATGTTTTAAATATGTTTGGGTATAATGCCGCAAGTATGCAACATAAAAGTGAAATGTCTATAAAACTATTAGTAAATAATCAATATATAGCCAGAGTAATAGAAGGTTGTAATTCTATTAGTATTATTATTTTATTTATAGCATTTATTATTGCTTTTTCTGGACCTAAAAAAGCAACAATTCTATATGCTTTTGCGGGTAGTATATTTATTTACTTAATAAATATACTGCGAATTGCTTTTTTAACGATTATGTTATATAAGTTTCCAAATCAACAATTATTGTTGCATAATTTAGTATTTCCTGCAATTATCTATGGAACTACTTTTTTGTTATGGATTATTTGGGTTCAAAAATTTTCATATCATAAAAAATGAAAAAAGTTCTAAAATATATCGTTTTAGCTATATTAATTGCACTACTTTTTTTAGTTAGAGCTTTTGAAAGCAATTTGTTTTATGATCCATTAATTAAATACTTTCAAAATGAGTATTTATATTTAAGGATGCCAAAAGTAAATACTTGGAAATTGGTAGTTGATTTACTGTTTAGATACACTTTAAATTCATTAATTACTTTAGCAATTATTTATGTGTATTTTAACAAGAAAAGATATGTAAAGTTTGCAGGATTCTTTTTAATGTTGGCTTTTGTACTCTTGATTTTTACATTTGTGTTTTTATTAAAAGATGAATTTAAACACGGTTATTTATTGCCTTTTTACATAAGAAGATTCTTAATTCATCCATTATTTTTGATCATACTTTTCCCTGCATTTTATTATATGAAATTAAATAAATTGAAAAGATTTTAAGTGAAAAAACCTCGAGAAATTCTCGAGGTTTTTAAGTTTGTCTATGGCGATTCGCCATTACATCATTCCTGGCATTCCACCACCCATTGGAGGCATTCCTCCACCAGGATTGTCTTCTTTAATATCGATTAAAGCACATTCGGTTGTTAAAATCATTCCAGCTACAGAAGCAGCGTTTTCTAAAGCAACACGAGTTACTTTTTTAGGGTCGATAATTCCAGCTTTTAGCATATCAACATACTCGTCAGATTTAGCATCGTAACCAAAGTCTTTTTTACCTTCTAGTACTTTGTTGATAACCACAGAACCTTCTCCACCAGCATTTTCAACAATAGTTCTTAAAGGAGCTTCAATAGCACGAGCAACAATTTGAATTCCGGTTACTTCATCTAAATTGTCAGCAGTTAATTTTTCTAATACTTTTTTAGCACGAACTAAAGCAACTCCACCACCAGCAACAATTCCTTCTTCAACCGCAGCTCTTGTTGCGTGTAAAGCATCATCAACTCTGTCTTTTTTCTCTTTCATTTCTACTTCAGAAGCAGCGCCAACATATAAAACTGCAACTCCGCCAGCTAATTTTGCCAAACGTTCTTGTAGTTTTTCTTTATCGTAATCAGAAGTTGTAGTTTCTATTTGTGCTTTAATTTGATTCACTCTAGCTTTAATATCAGTAGCATTTCCAGAACCATTTACAATAGTTGTATTGTCTTTATCAATAGTAATTGTTTCGGCGGTTCCTAATAAGTCTAACGTTGCATTTTCTAGAGAAAAACCTCTTTCTTCAGAAATCACTGTTCCGCCAGTTAATATTGCGATGTCTTCTAACATTGCTTTTCTTCTGTCTCCAAAACCTGGAGCTTTTACAGCAGCAATTTTTAATCCACCACGTAATTTATTAACTACTAATGTAGCTAATGCTTGTCCATCAACATCTTCAGCGATAATTAATAAAGGTCTTCCAGATTGAGAAACTGGTTCTAAAATTGGAAGAATTTCTTGTAAATTAGAAATCTTTTTATCAAATAATAATACATAAGGATTTTCTAGATCTGCAATCATTTTATCTGCATCTGTAACAAAATACGGAGATAAATATCCTCTGTCAAATTGCATTCCTTCTACAACATCAACATAGGTTTCCATTCCTTTTGCCTCTTCAACAGTAATTACACCTTCTTTACCAACTTTACCAAAAGCTGTGGCAATTAAATCTCCTATAACATCATCATTATTTGCTGAAATTGCAGCAACTTGTTTTATTTTTTCTGAAGAGTTTCCAACTTTTTGTGCTTGTTTCTCTAAATCTGTAACGATTGCTTTTACCGCTTTGTCAATTCCTCGTTTTAAATCCATTGGGTTTGCACCAGCAGCAACATTTTTCAATCCTTCTTTTACAATTGCTTGTGCTAAAACTGTAGCAGTTGTTGTTCCGTCACCAGCTAAATCGTTGGTTTTAGAAGCAACTTCTTTTACCATTTGAGCACCCATGTTTTCTAATTCATTTTCAAGCTCAATTTCTTTTGCAACTGTAACTCCATCTTTTGTAACTGTTGGAGCACCAAAAGCTTTAGAAATAATTACATTTCTTCCTTTAGGACCTAAGGTTACTTTTACTGCGTTTGCTAACGCGTCAACTCCACGTTTTAAACCGTCACGTGCTTCAATATCAAATTTTATGTCTTTTGCCATTTGTGTTTTGCTTTATGCTTTAGGCTTTATGCTGTATGCAAAAAAACCAAAAGCTAATTATTTTAATTTTTGTTTTAATGAATAAATTTTTCTCTTTATTATATTTATTTCTTCATTTAAAATGATAAATGAATTTTCATCAATATAATTTAAATCTTTAGAAAGAATTATTAAGTATTCAACTTCTGAAGCAGAACCTAAAGCTATTGTTAAAAAACGATTGAATTCAGAATCGCTATCTCTACCACAACCTTCACTAATGTTTGTTGGTATTGATGATGAAGCTCTTCTGATTTGAGAAATAATTCCATAAATTTCATCAGTTGGATAAGATTTAGTGAGTTCATATATTTTTAAAGTAAATACATGACTTAATTTCCAAATATCATATTTTTTAAAATCTCTCATCGCTTATTTTTTTTAGCTTACTGCTTAAAGCCTATTGCTTAAAGCTTTTTAAATAATTGCTAAAATATCGCTCTCTCTCATTATTAAATAATCAGAACCTTCTAATTTTAATTCAGTTCCTGCATATTTTCCATATAAAACTGAATCTCCAACTTTTACAGTTAAAGGCTCGTCTTTTGTTCCATTTCCTACAGCAACGATTTTTCCTTTCTGAGGTTTCTCTTTTGCGTTATCAGGAATAATAATACCTGAAGCTGTAGTTGTTTCTGCAGCAGCTGGTTCTACAAGAACTCTGTCTGCTAAAGGTTTAATGTTTAATCCCATTTTTATAAATTTTGATTAATGATTAGATTTTTTATATGAATTAGATGAGTCAGAAATGATGCCATTCAGAGAAAACTGACAATTTTTCTTTATCGTGGTTTATTATAAAATGTATAGATACAAAAAATGCCAACGTGTCATTTACGTTGGCATTTTTATAATGTGTTTATAAACTCTTATTTGTTAAGACTATCATTAGTTGTAACAGGAGTTGTATTTGTTTGTGTCGGAGTTGTATTTATATTTTCTAATGTGTTCTCTAACTGAGGATTGTTGTTGCTAGCTCTTGGAATTGCAAAATTTGCTAATAATATTAATGCAAACATAGAGATTGCCAGTGTCCAAGTAGATCTATCTAAAAAGTTGTTTGTGTTTTGTACACCGCCCATAGATTGTGCGCCGCCGCCACCAAATGAAGAAGATAATCCTCCACCTTTTGGATTTTGTACCATAACGATTAATATTAATGCAATTGCAACGATTAATATCAAAATTAAAATGATTGTATACGTACTCATGATTTATTTTTTTGTAAAATTCTAATTCTTTTAATTTGGTCTGCAAAGAAACCACTTTTTTCTGGATATTTCAAACTTAATATTTCATAAGCTTTGATAGCGTTTTCGTACTTATTTTGCTCTAAATATACTTTTGCAAGCGTTTCAGTCATTAAGTAGGAGTCTTGTTTTTGCTCTAAGATGGTTTCTTTCTTTTCTTCGGATTTAGAAATTTTAGATATTTTTGGATTTTGTTTGATGAATTTATCAATAATCTCCGTTTTGTCTAGAGTCTTTTTTTGAGTTGGATTTCGTTCAATCTTTTTTTGTGATGCTAATTGTAGCCATTCATTAAAAGAGTGTGTTTCGCTTTTAGTAAAAGAGATTGGCTTGCCAACTTCCAATTCTTTTTCATATTTAACAGGTTTTTCTAGAATTATTTTTTTCGAAATTTGCTGATGTACTTCTTTTGATTTAAGTTTTCTTTCTTCAATAAATTTATAGGATGTAATAAAATCAAACAAAACAGTTCTATCTGTTGTATGTGCTGCTGTTATTTTTAATTCAGCATTGTATTTAAAACTATCTTTATTTTTTAATCCTTTTAAATAAATGGCTCTAGCAGCTTGAAAATATGGATATTCTTGAATAATCGTTTTTATTACTTCTGTGTTTTTAGGAGTAATTTTTTGTGGTTTTTTTAAGATTTCGGTAAAGCTGTTTGTATTCATAATATGTTTACCATTTTGCTACGGATGCATTAAAAATATCTTGCGTTAATCTTTGTATAATTTCATTAAATGCAGTTTCTAATGCGCTACCAATTAATTGTGTGTTTGCGGGGTAATCATAGTAGAAAGAAAATGCTTTTTCGAAATTATCTTTTTCTATAAATTTATTATAATAACGAACATTTACTGTAATTGTTACTCTGTTTTGCGCTGCAGTTTGTTGCGCTGTGGCACTCATAGGTGCAATTCTGTATCCTGTAATTTCTCCTTCAAAACGCAAGTCGCCACCAGTAGAAACCAAATCTAGATTAGTTTGTCTTAAAAATAAATCTTGTAAATCTTGCGTAAATTTCTGACTTAGAGAGGGTTCAATTAAAGGAGCATTATTTCTAAAAAAATCTATTTGTAATGTTTTTGCTTTACCAGTATCTCCACCAGTAAAAGAATAGATTCCACAAGAAACAATTAGTAGTAAACTAAAAATAAAAGTAACAATGTAAAATAGTTTTTTCATATGGATTTCAAATATAAACAAAAGTAGGTCTTACAAATCGTATTGTTTAATTTTTCTATATAATGTTCGTTCAGAAATACCTAATTCTTTAGCGGCTAATTTCCGTTTGTTATTGTTTTTTTCTAATGATTTTTTTATCATTTCAACTTCTTTGTCTTGCAAGGATAACGACTCGTCTTCTTCTATGGTTTCAATAAAATCGTAGGTGTTATCATTATCTACAGAATTTTGTTTTGAAATCTGAACGACTTCAACATTACTAGAACCGTGTTGTTCTTTGTAAATTTTTTCTAATAATTTATGATTTTCTTCTTGCAAATCATCAATGTCATCATTCTTTAAAATATCTAGCGTTAATTTTTTTAAATCATTGATGTCATTTCGCATATCAAACAAGATTTTGTACATAATATCTCGTTCGTTTGCAAAATCAGAATTTGAACTACCAGAATTACCAATTACAGCAGGTAAATTTCCTTGATTATTTGGTAAATACAGAATCAATTTTTCTGCATTAATCAATCTATTTTCTTCAACAACAGAAACTTGTTCGGCAATATTCCTTAGCTGTCTAATATTACCTGGAAAACGATAATTTGTAAGTAGTTGAATAGCATTTTCCTCTAATCTAATTGTTGGCATTCCGTATTTCTGAGCAAAATCTGCAGCAAATTTTCTAAACAATAAATGAATATCTTCTTTACGTTCTCTTAGCGGAGGTAAAGAAATTTCTATGGTGCTTAATCTATAGAATAAGTCTTCTCTAAATTTTCCTTTCTGAATGGCATTTGCCATCTTTAGATTTGTAGCAGCAACAATTCTAACATTCGTTTTTTGCACTTGAGATGAACCAACTTTTATAAATTCTCCATTTTCTAAAACTCTTAACAGACGAACCTGTGTTGTTAATGGTAATTCTCCAACTTCATCTAAAAAGATAGTTCCACCATCGGCAACTTCAAAATATCCTTTTCTAGATGCTGATGCTCCGGTAAACGAACCTTTCTCGTGCCCAAATAATTCACTATCAATGGTTCCTTCTGGAATTGCACCACAGTTTACAGCAATGTATTTTGCGTGTTTTCTGTGTGATAATTGATGAATTATTTTAGGAATATTTTCTTTTCCAACTCCGCTTTCTCCAGTTACAAGCACAGAAATATCTGTTGGTGCAACTCTAATGGCTTTTTCTAAGGCTCTATTTAACAGAGTGTCATTACCAATAATTCCGAAACGTTGTTTTATTACTTGTAAGTTTTCCATATTTCTTTTTAGTTTCAGAGTTTCAGAGTTGTAAAGGCTCAAAGTGACTTTTATTTTTACCTTGTAACCTTGAAACGTTGCTGCTTTTTTTTAATTTAATTATTATCAGAATAACCAACTGCGGTTCCAATTAAAGTTGCAGATGTACAATCTTCTACTTTTACATCAACAAAATCACCGATTTTATACTGTTCTTTCGGAAAAACAACAACCATATTTTGAGTATTTCTTGCTTTCCAATGGATATCAGATTTCTTCGATTCTCCTTCAATTAAAAACTCTTCCGTTTTTCCTAAATGCTGTTTTGCTCTATATAAACTATGTTCTCTTTGTAATTCTATAACTTCAGCTAATCTTCTTTTTTTAACGTCAAACGGAACATCATCTTCCATCTTTTTCGCAGCCAACGTTCCTGGTCTTTCAGAATAAGCAAACATATAACCGTAATCGTATTTTACGTATTCCATCAAATTTAATGTGTCTTGATGATCTTCTTCTGTTTCTCCACAAAAACCAATAATCATATCTTGTGATAAAGACATTTCTGGAACAATTTTAAGAACATTATCAACTAGTTCCATGTATTCCTCTCTTGTGTGTTGTCTGTTCATGGCTTTCAACATTTTTGTGCTTCCACTTTGAACAGGTAAGTGTAAATATTTACACACATTTTTGTGTTTCGCCATCACATAAATTACATCTAAACTCATATCCTGCGGATTAGAGGTAGAAAATCTGAAACGCGTTTTCGGAAAACGAGTTGCAGCCATATCTAATAGCTGAGCAAAATCAACAGCTGTTGCTTGCGCCATTTCTGATGCTTTCTTAAAATCTTTTTTCAATCCTCCGCCATACCATAAATAACTATCTACATTTTGTCCAAGCAAGGTAATTTCTTTATAATTCTGATCTATCATAGATTGAATTTCTTCTAAAATACTTTGCGGATCACGACTTCTTTCTCTTCCTCGCGTAAACGGAACCACACAAAAAGTACACATATTGTCGCAACCACGAGTGATTGATACAAATGCAGAAACTCCGTTGTTGTTTAAACGAACTGGAGAAACGTCTCCGTAAGTTTCATCTTTTGATAAAATAACGTTTACTGCATCTCTACCAGCTTCAATTTCTTCTAATAAATTAGGTAAATCTCTGTAAGCATCTGGACCAACAACTAAATCAACAATTTTTTCTTCTTCTAAAAATCTTTCTTTTAAACGTTCTGCCATACAACCTAAAACTCCAACTTTCATTTTAGGGTTTATCTTTTTTACAGCATTGTATTTCTCTAAACGTTTTCTAACTGTCAATTCTGCTTTTTCACGAATTGAGCAAGTATTTACCAAAACCAAATCTGCATCTTCAAGGTTTTGAGTAGTGTTAAAACCTTGTTCTGCAAGTATTGAAGCAACAATTTCGCTGTCGTTCATATTCATTTGACAGCCATAGCTTTCTATAAAAAGTTTCTTTGTGTTTTTAGATTTATGCTCTTTTACAAGTGCTTTTCCTTGTAAATTTTCATCAATTATCTTTTCAACGTGTTCCATAATCATATTCAAAAATGAAAGGCAAAGATACAACCAAATTCTAAAAATTGTGACACATTGGCAGAAAATTAACGTTCAATTTTTAACCAAATTAAATTAAAATGCAAGAGTAAAATTTGAAATAAAAAAAAACTACCTACTTTTGCAAACTGAATTCACCTTTATGTATAAGGTGTAATTATTTTAAGAGAGAAGATTTTATGGCAAAGAATTTAGTAATAGTTGAGTCACCTGCAAAAGCAAAAACAATAGAAAAATTTCTTGGAAAAGATTTTCAAGTGGAATCAAGTTTTGGACACATTGCAGATTTACCATCCAAAGAATTAGGAATTAATGTTGATGGCGATTTTATGCCAGAATATATAGTTTCGGACGATAAAAAAGCCGTCGTAAAAAAGCTAAAAGCATTAGCCAAAAAAGCAGATACTGTTTGGTTAGCAAGTGATGAGGATAGAGAAGGAGAAGCAATTGCTTGGCATTTGAAAGAGCAATTAAAGTTAAAAGATGAAAACACAAAGCGTATTGTTTTTCATGAAATTACAAAAAATGCCATTTTAAAAGCAGTTGAAAATCCGAGAGATATTAATTACGATATGGTAAATGCGCAACAAGCACGTAGAGTTTTAGATCGGTTGGTTGGATATGAATTATCTCCAATTTTGTGGAGAAAAGTAAAAGGCGGATTATCTGCTGGTAGAGTTCAGTCTGTTGCTGTTCGATTAATTGTAGAAAGAGAACGTAGCATTCAAGAGTTTGAAACTACAGCTCATTATAAAGTTGTTGCACAGTTTTCTAATGATGAAGGCAAATCTTTTAAAGCATCAATTCCTAAAAACTTTGAAACGAGAGAAAAAGCTGAGCAGTTTTTAAAATCGTCTGCAACGGCAGATTTTACAATTGCTGATTTACAAAAAAAACCAGCAAAAAAAGCTCCAGCTGCACCATTTACCACATCAACATTACAACAAGAAGCCTCAAGAAAATTAGGTTATCCTGTAGCAAAAACCATGCAAGTTGCACAGCGTTTGTACGAAGCGGGTTTAATTACGTATATGAGAACAGATAGTTTAAATTTATCTGTAGATGCAAGAAAAGCTGCAAAAGAAGAAATCACAAAGAGCTACGGAGTTGAGTATAGCAAGCCGAGAGTTTTTAAAACAAAAAGCAAAGGCGCACAAGAAGCACATGAGGCGATTAGACCAACAGAAATGGATCGTAATTCTGTAAATGTTGAATATGATCAAGATCGTTTGTATGATTTAATTTGGAAAAGAACAATCGCTTCTCAAATGAGTGATGCTAAATTAGAGCGCACAAATGTTAAAATAGAAAATTCTAAAAACAGTAAAATATTTACTGCAAACGGAGAAATGATTCAGTTTGATGGATTCTTAAAAGTATATTTAGAAGGCATAGATAATGATGAAGAAGAACAAGCGGGAATGTTACCAAATTTAAGAGTTGGCGAAGCATTGTCTTACGAATTTATCACAGCAACACAACGTTTTACAAGTCCGCCATACCGCTTTACAGAAGCTTCATTGGTAAAACAACTAGAAGAATTAGGAATTGGAAGACCATCAACGTATGCGCCAACAATTTCTACAGTGCAACGAAGAGGTTATGTAGAAAAAGGAGAAACAGAAGGAGCTGAGAGAGCATACAAACAGTTTGTTTTAAAAGCAGGAACAGTTTCAAGTACTACTTTAATAGAAAAAACAGGTTCTGATAAAGGAAAATTAATTCCGACTGATATTGGAAATATTGTCACAGATTTCTTAGTTGCCAATTTTGCTAATATTTTAGATTTTGGATTTACTGCAAAAGTAGAATCATCTTTTGATGATATTTCTGACGGAGCAGAAAATTGGATTGAAATGATTAAAGGATTTTACAATGAGTTTCATCCAACAGTAACTTTTGTTTCTGAAAATGCAGAAAGAGAAAGTGGAGAACGTATTTTAGGAAAACATCCAGAATCAGGAAAAACAGTTTTGGTACGTTTAGGGAAGTTTGGAGCGATGGCTCAGATTGGAGATAGAGATGATGATGAAAAGCTGTTTGCAAGCTTACAAAGAGATCAAAATTTAGAAACAATTTCTTTACAAGAAGCCTTAGATTTATTTTTATTGCCAAAGAATTTAGGAACGTATGAAGGGGAAGAAGTAATTGTTTCTAACGGTAGATTTGGTCCTTATATTAAATTTGGAGCGATGTATGTTTCGCTTGATAGAGGAGAAAATCCAATGGAAGTTGATTTAGATAGAGCCACTGAGTTAATTGTTGCAAAACAAAAAGCAGATGCACCAATTGCAGAATATGAAAACTTACCAGTTCAAAAAGGGGTGGGAAGATTTGGACCATTTATCAAATGGAATTCAATGTTTATCAACGTAAATAAAAAATACGATTATGATAATTTAACCTACGATAATATTGTTGAATTAATTGAAGATAAAAAGCGTAAAGAAATAGAGAAAGTTATCCATAATTGGGAGGAAGCAGGCATTAGAGTAGAAAAAGCACGTTGGGGAAGATTTAATATCATCAAAGGGAAAGTAAAGATTGAAATGCCAAAAACTACAAACGCTAAAGACTTAACTTTAGAAGAAGTAGAGCAAATTATCGAGGCAAAAGCACCAAAGAAAAAAACAACACGTAAAAAAACTACTAAAAAGAAATAGCAATTAGTTATATTGCATCCGTTTTAACTTCAAAAAGTAAATGAACTTCGATTTTTTAACCCCTATAAAAGATACGATTATTGCTCACTTAGTGCTACAATCTGCACAGAGTTTGGGTAGGAATATCCAAGTGCATTCAATCCAAAATGGTTTTCCAGAATTAGAAAAAGTACAAATTGCAATATTTGGAGTACAAGAAGATAGAAACGCAGTTGACAATATAAATTGTGGAGAAAATATAGAAGAAATTCGTAAACATTTATATCAATTATTTCTAGGAAATTGGCATACAAAAATTGCAGATTTAGGAAACATTATTAAGGGAAACTCTATAGAAGACACCTATTTTGCAGTAAATTCTTTGACATCATATTTAATTAAAAATAAAATAATTCCAATTATTATTGGCGGAAGCCAAGACATCACATATGCAAATTATAGAGCGTACGATTCTCTTGAACAAACCGTAAATTTAGTTTCGGTAGATAGCAAATTTGATATAGAAACTATAGAAGAAGGATTAAATTCTCGATCATATTTGAATAAAATTATATTAGATAAACCAAATAATTTATTTAATTTTAGTAATATAGGATATCAAACATTTTACAATTCGCAAGAAGAATTAGATTTGTTAAATAGTTTGTTTTTTGATACCTATCGTTTAGGAGAAGTTAAAGATGTAACGGTTGTAGAACCAATAATGAGAGATGCAGATATTGTAAGTATAGATATTGGCTCTATTAAACAAAGTGATGCTCCAGCAAATAATAATGCATCACCAAACGGATTTTACGGTGAAGAAATTTGTGCTATTTCTAGATATGCGGGAATCAGTGATAAAGTAAGCTCATTTGGAATTTACGAATACAATTCAAAATTTGATAACAACCATCAAACAGCACATTTAATTGCTCAAATGGTTTGGTATTTTATTGAAGGAGTGAATTTTAGAGCTAAAGATTATCCGTTTTGCACTAAAAAATCTTACCAGAAATTTATTGTTTTAGTAGAAAACGATAATCCAATTAATTTTTATAAAAGCGATAAAAGTGGAAGATGGTGGATGGAGATAAATATTAGTACAAATAATAAATACAAGAGACATGCGTTAATACCATGTACATATCAAGATTACCTTGAAGCAATTGAACAAAAAATACCAGAAAGATGGTATAAAGCTTTAAGGAAATTAATGTAAATATAATTATCTATTAAATAAATATTAAGTATTAAAACGATTGGTTTTTATAAAAAAAAATAATAGGTTTACGAACTTTTTGAGGAAAGATGATAAAAATATGAAGAGAGTAGCATTATTTGCACTGATAGTAACCATGCTGTATAGTTGTGGTTCTAATGATAGAGGAGAATTAACTGGTGTTAATTCTAAGAGAAAATGGTTTGCAGAAAAACCTATGGGAATGACTTTAATTCCTGGCGGTTCTTTTACTATGGGAAAGCAAGATGAAGACGTTATGGGGACCTTAAGTGCTCCAACTCGTACTGTAACCGTTCGTCCTTATTATATGGATGAAACAGAAGTTACCAATAGTGAATACAAACAGTTTGTGTATTGGGTTAGAGATTCTGTGGTAAGAACAAAATTAGCTTATAAAGCTGCGGAAGTAAGTTTGCTTTCTGAGGGGAATCCAGACGGGTCTCCATTAAGTGGAGGAATTCATGATTTCTCTTTTGCTGTAATTGATACTACAAATGCAAATCCATATCACAAATACATGTTAGAAAACTATTATGATATTGGTGGAGGATTAGACTCTTTAAGACCATTAAAAAAAGATATTGATATTATATGGGATAAAAACGAATATCCAGATGTAAATTATGTAGAAGTAATGGATTCTTTATATATTAAAAAAGATGAAGCTATTGATGGTAATAGAAGTTTTAATCCCAAATTTTTAAATTATAGATATTTTTGGTTTGATAAGGAATCTGCTGCAAAAAGAGGCGGAAATAGAAAAGATTTTTTACGAACAGAAATGATTAATATTTATCCAGATACAACAGTTTGGGTAAAAGATTTTAATTATTCTTATAACGATCCGATGCATCAAGATTATTTTTATCATCAAGCATATGGAGATTATCCAGTAGTTGGTGTTAACTGGTATCAAGCTGGTGCTTTTTGTAATTGGAGAACGAAAAATAAAAATGATTATCTTAGAGCAAGAAAAAACACAGTAGCGGTTCCAAGCTTTAGATTACCAACAGAAGCAGAATGGGAATATGCGGCTCGTGGTGGATTAAATTTCGCCAAATATCCCTGGGGTGGGCCAAGTACCACAAGTGATAGAGGATGTTTTTTAGCAAATTTTAAACCAGTAAGAGGAGACTATGCTGTTGATGGAGCTTTGTATACAATGGAAGGGAAATCGTTTAACGCCAATGATTATGGATTGTATAATATGGCAGGAAATGTAGCAGAATGGACAAACTCATCGTATAATATGTCGTCATATTATATGGGTTCTACAATGAATCCAAATGTTGAAGATAGAAATAATAAAAGAAAAATTATCCGTGGAGGTTCTTGGAAAGATGTAGCTTACTTTTTAGAAGTGAGTTCTAGAGATTATGAATATGCAGATACTGCAAGAAGTTATATCGGATTTAGAACCGTACAAAATTATTTAGGTAAAATTTACGGAAAAAAGAATTAAATTAATTAACCCCCTAAAAATAGAAATTATGGCACAGTCAAGAAAAAGTAAGAAAATCATGAATATGGTTTACGGTTTAGGAGCCGCAATCGTAATTATTGGAGCACTTTTTAAAATTCAACACATATCAATTGGACCACTTACTGGTGGTGTAATGTTAACAGTTGGTTTAATTGTAGAAGCAATAGTTTTTGCAATTTCTGCATTTGAACCTGTTGATGATGATTTAGATTGGAGTAAAGTCTATCCAGAATTAGGTGATTCTGACGAAGAAGCTAATGGAGCACATGGATTGCTTTCGCAAAAACTAGATACTATATTAAGAGAAGCAGAATTAGATAATACACTAATAAAAGGCCTAGGAGATAGCATCAAAAACTTTAAAGGAGCTGCAGAAGGATTATCTGCTGCGTCAGAATCTATATCAACAACCAATAGTTATAACGAACAAATGTCTAAAGCCGCTGTTCAGATGGAATCTTTAACAAGTTTGTATCAAATACAAATGGAAAATGCAACTAAGCAAACAGAATTGAACAACTCATTAGCCGAGAATTCTGAAAGATTAAAAGAACAAATGGAATCTTTAGCCCATAATATGGCATCATTAAATGGAGTTTATGGTGGAATGTTATCTGCAATGTCAAGCAAATAATTAGTACTAATTTATACCTAAAACTAATTAGATATGGCAGGAGGAAAAATGTCCCCAAGACAGAAAATGATAAACTTAATGTACCTTGTGTTTATTGCAATGTTAGCATTGAACATGAGCAAAGAAGTTTTATCAGCATTCGGGTTTATGAATGCAGGAATTGAAGAAAATAACGCAACAACAACTAGAAAAAATGCTGCTGCGTATGCAAGTTTAGCTTCTAAAGCTACAGATCAGGCAGCTAAATATGGACCGATAAATACACAAGCTATTAAGATAAAATCTTTATCTAATAGTTTTTATTCTTATTTAGATAACTTAAAAACGGAAATGACTAATACTGTTGAAGATAGCAAAGATTATCAATCTATGGATAAAACAGATTTTTTAGATACTTATTTCTTTGAAGGTGATAATTACACTGCAAAAGGAGATGAATTTTTAACTAAAATTGCAAGTTTTAGAAACGGAATTAATGCAGTTTTAGGAACCAATGAAACGTTAAAAGCTACTGTAAATAGAAGATTTAATACAGATATTCAAACAGATAAAGAAGGTAAAAAAATACCTTGGTTAAAATATAGATATGAAGGATTTCCTTTAATTGCATCTATTGCTAACTTAACACAGATGCAATCTAATATTAAAAATACCGAAAGCGATATTTTAACAAATTTACTTGGAGGTAAATTAGAGAGTGAAGTTTCTTTAAGTAATTATAAAGGAATTGTGCAGTTAGATAAAACAGCATATTATGTTGGTGAAAAAGTAACAGGTAAAGTTGTTTTGGGTCGCTATGATGCAAGTATGGTACCAGATAAAGTTACTTTAAATGGAAGTAATTATAAAAATGTTAAAGCTGGTCAAGTAATTTTAGATTTAAGAGCTAACAAGTTAGGTGATAACACAATTAAAGGAAAAATTACATTCAAGGAGAATAATAAAGATGTAGATGTTGAGTTTAATAGTTCATATACTGTGATACCAGAACCAAACGATGCTGTAATTTCTGCAGATGCTATGAACGTTGTGTATCGTGGAGTAGATAATCCGGTTTCTGTATCTTTACCAGGTGTTAGTAATAATAATTTAAAAGTTACGGCAACAGGAGGAAATATTATTTCAAGTGGTTCAAGTTATATTATAAAAGCTGGAAAAGGAAGTGATATGACTATTAATGTTGGAGCGACACTTTCTAGCGGGAAAAAAATAAATTCTTCTAAGAAATTTAGAGTAAAAGATATTCCAGCAGCACAAGCTTCAGTTAGAGAAGAATTTGGTTTGGTAAGAATGCCAAAAACAAGTGTTGCAAGAGCAGCGATTGGAGCAGGTTTACCCGATTTTGTTTTTGACTTACAGTTAAAAGTAATTAGTTTTAAAGTAAAAGTTCCAGGGCAATTAACCGTATTAGTTAATGGTACAACTTTTAACGCAGCAGCAAAAAAAGCATTAGCAAGAGCAAGAAGAGGAGATCAAGTTACAATTTTTGATATTGAAGCTGTAATAAAAAACAATACTTCTTATAAACTAAAGAAAGTATTGCCTGTAATTATTGAAATTTCAAATTAAGATTAAATTAAGTAGTATGAATGGGAAACGTTTTTATATTGTTTTTTTGGCATTAATTACCTCAGGGATAATAAATGCACAAGCCAATTTATTAAATTCAACAGATGTAAATCAAATTGGTAAGAAAACAAAAGAACAATTGTTGGCAGATAATGATACACCTTTGCCTTATGGCTATATAGACGATAGAGATATTTTATGGTCTAAGGTAGTTTGGGAAATAATTGATTTAAATCAAAAAATAAACCTGCCGTATTATTTTCCAATTGATACTGTAAATATTTCAAATGACAGAAGATCGTTATTTGACACCTTATATAAAGGAATTAGAACAGGCAAAATTAAAGAAGCTTATTCAGATTCTTTCTTTAGCTCTAAAATTACAAGACAAGAGATTGCGGGTAAATTATTTAATGCAAGACAAAACGGAAATAATATAGATACATTTAAAATTAGCACTCAAGATATTACTGCTTTTAAAATTAAAGGAATGTGGTATTTTGATAAAAGACAAGGAGAATTAAAATATAGATTATTAGCGATAGCTCCATTAGGTCCAGATGTGCAAACACTGGGTGTGTCTGAAATCGAAGATGATAATTTATATGAATTATTTTGGGTTTTTTATCCAGCGGCAAGAGACATTTTGCACAAAGCAAAAGTGTTTAATCCAAAGAATTCATCGCATCCAATTTCATTTGATCATTTACTAAATGCTAGACGTTTTGCTTCTTTTGTTATAAGAACAGAAAACTTGTATGACAATCGTAAAATATCTGATTATGTTAGAGGGAATTCTTTATTCCAACTGCTTGAGGCAGATAAAATAAAAGAAGGAATTAGAAATAGAGAAATTGATATGTGGAATTACTAAAATCAATTCACACAAATAATTAAAAAGCGTTCTGAAATTCAGAATGCTTTTTGCATTTAATAGCGTATTTTTATAGTATGAAAGTAGATTATATTGTTGTTGGTTTGGGCTTGGCTGGCTTAGCTTTTATTGAAGAATTGATAGAAGCAAAAAAAACATTTATTGTTTTTGAGGATGACTCTCAAACTTCATCTTTGGTCGCTGGAGGTGTTTATAATCCAGTGATTTTAAAACGATTTACTCCTGTTTGGAATGCAGACAAACAATTAGAAATAGCATTACCTTTTTATGAGAGAATAGAAAAAAAATTACACGAAAAAGTTGATGTAAAATTTAATACAAGAAAAGTATTTAAATCTATTGAAGATCAAAATAATTGGTTCGAAGCATCAGATAAACCTTTACTTTCTAAATTTATGAATGCTGATATCATCAATGAAAAAACTGAAGGTGTTATTGCAGATTTTGGTTTTGGAGAAGTGCAGAAAACAGGAAGAATTGACACCGAAAAACTGGTTACTTCTTATCGAAATTATTTAGCAAATGAATCTAAAATTATCTTCGAAAAATTTAAATATAATGCGGTTCAACTAATCAATAATACTTGCGTTTATAAAAATATAGAATCTAGTAGAATTGTTTTTTGCGAAGGATTCGGAATCAAACAAAACCCATTTTTTAATAACTTGCCTTTAAAAGAAGCAAAAGGGGAATTATTAACTATCCATGCACCAGAATTAGAGATTGATTTTTTATTAAAATCTACATTATTTGTATTGCCTTTAGGAAATCATTTGTACAAAGTAGGAGCAACTTTTAATTGGAGTGATAAAACTTTAAACCCGTCAGAAGAAGGAAAACAAGAATTGGTAGAGAAACTTAAAAAAGTAATTACAGTTCCATATACAATTACAAATCAAACAGCAGGAATTAGACCCACAGTTAGAGATAGAAGACCTTTGGTTGGTGTTCATTCAGAGAATAAACAATTGGTAGTTTTAAACGGTTTAGGAACTCGTGGAGTTATGATTGCGCCAACCGTTGCCAAAAACTTGTTCAATCATTTAGAAAATGGTGAAACTTTAGATAAAGAAATTGATATTAAAAGATTTTACTAAGACACAAAATCTTCTTTTCCCTTTTCATACTCAATAAATATATTTATCCAAAGAATCCTAGATAAGCGTAAGTTTATTGGGGTCAAAATAACTAAAACAATAAAAATTACTGCAAAATATTGCAATAAGCTTGCTCCAAAAATTAATGAAGTAATTAAAAAAGTAATAATTGATAATCCAACCGTAATCCCATAATTTACATACATAGCACCATAAAAAAACGACGGTTCTATCATATATTTTAAATTACAATTTGGGCAATTTTTATGTAATTCAGTTACTTTTTTTGGTGCATAAGTTAATTGATGTTTAAAAAAGTCTCCTTCTTGACATCTTGGACATTTATTGTTGATAATACTGTAGATTTTTGTGCCTTTCTTAAACATGATTAAACTAAATATTTTAAGTAGATTTGCACTCACAAAATTACAAAAAAATAGATGCTTAACGTACATAATTTAACAGTCTCTTTTATGGGGGCAGATTTGTTTTCTGGAATCACTTTTAAATTAAATAAAGGAGATAGAATAGGGTTGATAGGAAAAAATGGAGCAGGAAAATCGACTTTATTAAAAGTATTGTCAAAAGATATTGAAACCAACGGAGGAACCATGGCTTTTGATAAAGATGTAAACATCGGTTTTTTACGTCAAGATATAGATTTTGTTGCAGGAAGAACTATTTTAGAAGAAGCATATCAAGCATTTGAAGAGATAAAAGAAATTGAATTAAAACTCGATGAAATTAATGAACAATTGGCAACAAGAACCGACTATGAAAGTGAAGAATACAGTCAGTTAATTCACGATTTAACAGATAATACAGAACGCTATGAATTACTTGGTGGTTATAACTACCAAGGAGATACTGAGAAAATATTACAAGGTTTAGGTTTTAAAAGAGAAGATTTTGGTAAACTTACAGATACGTTTTCTGGTGGATGGAGAATGCGAATTGAATTGGCAAAATTACTATTACAAAACAATGATATTTTATTGTTAGATGAGCCAACAAACCACTTAGATATCGAATCTATTATTTGGTTAGAAAATTTTCTAAAAGGATATTCTGGAGCAATTGTATTGGTTTCGCATGATAAAATGTTTTTGGATAATGTTACAAATCGTACCATAGAAATTTCTCTTGGACAGATTTATGACTATAAAAAACCATATTCTCAATTCTTATTATTACGAGGAGAAATTAAAGAAAAACAATTGCAAGCTCAGAAAAATCAAGACAGAGAAATTAAGCAAAAGCAGCAATTAATAGATAAGTTTAGAGCAAAAGCAAGTAAAGCTTCTATGGCACAATCTTTAATGAAACAACTTGATAAAGTTGAGCGTATAGAAGTTGATCAAGACGATAATGCAACGATGAATATTCGTTTTGCAAAATCAAAAGAACCAGGAAAAATAATTGTAGAAGCAGAAGATTTAAGCAAAAGTTATGGCGATAATCATGTGCTAGAAAATGTAGATTTATTGATTGAGCGTAATAGCAGAATTGCATTTGTTGGTCAAAACGGGCAAGGAAAATCGACCTTGGCAAAAATGATGGTTGGAGATATTCCGTTTAAAGGACATTTAAAACTGGGGCATAATGTAGAGATCGGATATTTTGCGCAGAATCAATCAGAACATTTACCGCCAGAAAAAACGGTTTTACAAATTATGGAAGATGCTGCAACAGATTCTAACAGAGCACGAGTTAGAGACATGTTAGGTTCCTTTTTATTTGGTGGCGATGCCGTTGATAAAAAAGCAAAAGTACTTTCAGGAGGAGAGCGAAATCGTTTGGCTTTGTGTAAATTATTGTTGTCTCCGTTTAATGTGTTGATAATGGATGAGCCAACAAACCATTTAGATATTGCCTCAAAAAATGTGTTAAAAGATGCTTTGAAAAACTTTAACGGAACCTTAATTTTAGTTTCGCATGATAGAGATTTTTTACAAGGATTAACGGATACTGTTTACGGTTTTAAAGACAAAGTAATCAAAGAATATTTAGGCGATATTGATTATTTCTTAGAGGAACACAAAATGGAAAATTTACGTGAAGCTGAAAAAAGAACCATTGTTAAAGAGGTGAAAGAAACAGCGAAAAAAGAAACTTTACAGTTAAGTAGAGAAGAAGAAAAAGAACTAAAAAAGTTAAAAAATAAATTGTCTAAAATTGAATCTGAAATTGCAGATTTAGAGGCTCAAATAGAACAAGCTGATTATGATTTAGCGCAACATTACGAAGAGGTTTCGGCGCGCCCTAATTTCTTTAAAAATTACGAAGCTAAAAAAGCCAAATTAGATGTTTTATTAGAAGATTGGGAACAAGTTGAAGAAAAAGTTACAGCTATTTCGTAACTTACTTCCATGTTTAGTGCAGTAATAAAATCTGAAAATCAAGAAATCCTTTTACCAGAGCTAAAAGCTAAAAATATTCAGCTCTTTATTAAGCGTGAAGATAAAATTCATCCGTTTGTTTCTGGTAATAAATTCAGAAAACTTAAATACAATATTCAAGAAGCGAAAAGTTTAAAACAAGATACGTTGTTGACTTTTGGTGGTGCTTTTTCCAACCATATTTTAGCAACAGCGGTTGCAGGTAAATTAGCCGGTTTAAAAACCATCGGTGTAATTCGTGGAGATGAACTGGCAGTTGATTTACAAAACACATTAGCAAATAATTCGACTCTACAACAAGCTCATGAAAACGGAATGCAGTTTTATTTTGTTTCAAGAGAAATGTATCGAAAAAAAACATCAGAACCTTTTCTTAAATCCTTAAAAAATAAATTTGGAGATTTTTATGTAGTTCCTGAAGGTGGAACAAACGAGTTGGCAATAAAAGGGTGCACAGAAATTTTAACAAATAAAGATGAAATTTTCGATTATATTTGTGTAGCTGTTGGCACTGGAGGAACTATTTCTGGATTGATAAAATCAGCGAAGAAGCATCAAAAAGTAGTCGGTTTTCCAGCTTTAAAAGGTGGTTTTTTACAGCAAGAAATTGAGAACTTTGTTGAGAAAAATAATAATTGGAATTTAGTACACGATTATCATTTTGGTGGTTATGCAAAATATAATTCAGAGTTTATTTCTTTTATCAATCAGTTTTATTCAGAAACAAATATTCCTTTAGATCCAATTTACACAGGAAAAATGCTTTACGGAATTGTAGATTTAATTAAAAAGAACTATTTTTCAGAAAACAGTAAAATTTTAGTAATTCATACTGGCGGTTTACAAGGAATTGAAGGAGTGAATAGCAGGTTAGCAAAGAAAAATTTAGAATTAATTACAATTTAATGAAACTCAAATCATACATAATTATAGCATTTTTAGGTTTCTTTATTGTGAGCTGTGGCTCTAATAAAAATGTAGTTAGATCCAAAAATAAAACACCAAAAGAAACCACTTCAATTAAAAAAATGCCTTCTGTAAAACAGAATGCACACATAAAAAAATTAGTCAAAGAGCACAATAACTTAAATAAACACACACTTACTTATATTAAAAAATATGCTCCGTTAGCGGTTATAAAAATGCATGAATATAAAATTCCGGCAAGTATAACTTTAGCACAAGGAATTTTAGAATCTGGGAATGGTAGAAGCATATTAGCATCAAAATCTAACAATCATTTCGGTATAAAATGTCATAAAGTTTGGGAAGGAAAAAGAGTATATCATGATGATGATAAAAAAGACGATTGTTTCCGAAAATATAAATACGTAGAAAACTCGTACAACGATCATTCTAAATTTTTAACAGGAAGAAAACGCTATGCGTTTTTATTTAATTATAGAACTAAAGATTATAAAAAATGGGCTAGAGGATTAAAAAAAGCAGGTTATGCTACTGATAGAAAATACCCATCAAAATTAATTAAGATTATTGATGATTATGAATTGTATGAATTTGATAAGATTAAAAAAAGCGATTTAAAAAAGTATAAAAAAGAAGTAAATAACAGAAAGATAAAAAATGTTTCTTTAAAAATAAGGACAAAAACAGTAAAAATATCTTCTGGAAAAACACATAAAGTTAAAAAAGGAGAAACGTTGTATTCAATTTCTAGAAAATATAATATTACCGTTCAACAATTAAAGAAAACCAATAACTTGTCTGATAACACACTTAGTATTGGTCAAGAATTAATAATTAGATGAAATTATTTTATGAAAATCATAAAAGCAGTAAAAGGAAAGTTCCCACAAATCACTGAAGATTGTTTTGTAGCAGAAAATGCAACTATTGTTGGAGATGTTTCTATGGGGAAAAATTGTAGTGTTTGGTACAATGCTGTAATTAGAGGCGATGTTCATTTTATAAAAATGGGTGATAAAGTTAACGTACAAGATGGCGCAATAATTCATGCAACCTATCAAAAATCACCAACAACAATTGGCAATAATGTTTCAATAGGTCATAATGCAATTGTGCACGGATGTACAATTCATAATAATGTATTAATTGGAATGGGAAGTATTATTATGGATGATTGTGTGATAGAAAGTAACTCAATTATTGCTGCTGGCGCAGTTGTTTCTAAAAATACTAGAGTAGAAAGCGGAACGATTTATGCAGGAATTCCGGCTAAAAAAATAAAAGATATTTCAAAAGAATTAATTTCTGGAGAAATTGATAGAATAGCCAATAATTATGTAGAATATGCAAGTTGGTTTAAAGAAGAGTAAAAGAAAAACCCGATAAATTTTTACATTACATCGGGCTTTTTGTATTAATCAATCAAACAAATACATTTATTTTTAGCGTCTTCCTTTTCCGCGTTTTTTCATTTTTTTACTTTTCATTTTGTTTTTAGAAGACATTCGTTTTTTTGCTTTAGCAAATTTACGTTTCTGTAATTTTGTAAACTTTTTATATTGCTCAGGAGATAAGATTTTTTTCATTTTAGCTTGAAACTCAATTCTGTTATCTAAAGCATTATTTGCTGTATCAAAATCAACTCTGCGTCTCATTCTTTTTATATCTTCTTTTTTTAACTCTCCAGATTTGATAGCTTTTTCTATTCTTTGTTTAAAATTAGCTTTGTCTTTACTTTCTTTTTTAATTTTTGCTAATTTTGTTCTAGATGCTAAAGCCTCTTTTTTCATTTGATCTCCTTTTACTTTTCTTTGTATTCCTATTTCTGTGTACAAAGCAGTAATCTTTTTGGTTTGATCTTTCGTTAAATCTAACTGAAGTGCCATTTTTTTTACTGCCAATATTGCACGTTGTTCAGGAGTCATTTTATCGGCTTTTGCCATTCTTTTTCTTTGTTGTGAAAACCCAGCTGAAACTGATAATATAAATGCCAATGCGAATGCTATTTTTTTCATGATTTAAAATTTTAATTGTTATTTATTATGCTTCTTTGACATTAAAAATTTCAAAAGGTTTAACTTTGTGTGTTTTTTTAACAATCGATTAACAAATAAGAAATTATTAAAAATGAAAAAATTAACATTGCTTCTTTTACTATTTTCTGCAGCTATTTCTGCACAAGATTCCATAAAAGTTAATTTAAAGAATCCTAATAGTACTATATATACACATTTGTATTTTTTGCAACCAGATTCATATCAGCCAGAAAAAGCTGCTAAAACGATTTATCCAAATACTACAAAAGATCCTAAAAAAGCGGCTATTAAATTAAAGCAGGTTTTAGACGGTAAAGGATTGTTTGTAGATTTTAAAAGCATACCAACAAGTTCAAATTATAAAGATTCTTTAATTTTTGGTAATTCAAACAAATATGTATTATTTCCAAATAGTATGCCGTTAATTTCGGTTGAAAAATTTGGGGATAATTGGTATTATTCTCAAGAAACAATTGCAAATCTTAGCGAAATTTATAACGATATTTTTCCATGGTATGTTTTAAAATTAGAAAACATATCACCAAATTTTGGACATAAAAAAGTATTTAATATTGAGATTTGGAAATATATTGGGCTGCTAATTATGCTTCTAATTGCATTTATTTTACAAGTTGTTTCTAAGCGTGTAACTTATTATATTCTTCATAAGATTCATAATTATTTTCTTCATAATGATGGTGTAGCTGTAACAAGTGTTTTAAAGAAATTGGCGCATCCAATAGGTTTATTAATTGCTTTGAGTTTTATTGATAAAGTATATCCTTCTTTACAGTTTGGATTGGCAATTAATAAATGGGTATTTGTAGGATTAAATATTACTCAAACTGTTTTTTGGATATATATATTCTTACAATTAGTAACGGTAACGATGCAAATTTATTCTGAATTTACAGAAAAAACACAAAGTAAATTGGATGATCAATTAGTTCCGATATTAAACAATTTTTTAAAAGGAATTGTAATTTTTATTGGAACATTAAAAATGTTAACTGTTTTAGGAATTGATACGACTGCTGTAATTGCTGGAGCATCAATTGGTGGTTTGGCTGTTGCTTTGGCTTCTCAAGACACCGTGAAAAACTTGATTGGAACTTTTATGATTTTCCTTGACAAGCCATTTCATATTGGAGACTGGATTGAAGCGGGAGGAGTAGAAGGTGCTGTTGAAGAAGTAGGATTTAGATCATCAAGAATAAGAGCTGCTGATACTTCTATTTTTCAAATCCCAAATAGTAAATTATCAGAAATAGTTATCAATAATAAAGGATTACGTTTGTATAGAAGATACAATACAAATATTGGTATTCGTTATGATACTCCTCCAGAATTAATAGAAGCTTTTGTAAAAGGTGTTAGAGAAATAATTATTGTACATCCAGAAACTCGTTCTGAATCTTTTAATGTGGAGTTTACTGGTTTTGGAGATTCATCTTTATTAATTTTAATAAATGTATATTTTAAGAGTTTAGCTTGGGGCGAAGAGCAATCTTCTAAACACAAATTACATATTGCTATTGTAAAATTAGCGAAAGCCTTAGGAATCGATTTTGCATTCCCTTCTTCTACAGTTATGATTGAACAATTTCCAGAAAAACAAACATTAGATTTAAAATACAATATAGATCAAAAAAGAATTGATGAGGTTATTAAAAAAGAAGTAGAAAAGTTTAATGAGAAATAACTAAAAAAAACCTTGCCAATTTGGCAAGGTTTTGTAAAATAATGAAAGGTAAACTCCTATTTAGGATCTAATATTTCATCAATTCTTTTAACAATATCTTGTAAATGATATCTTGTCATTGTATTTGGAGCTGTAGTAATTGCTTTTTTAGTATCACGTTTTATTCTATTTAACTCTCCTCTTACAACTGGCTTAACATCAGAAATTTCTGCACCTTTAGACATCAAAAAACCTAATTGGCTAATATATGCTCTTTGTAGGTTTCTTCTATATGCATCAATTGATTTACGAGAGTACAATTCTGCCCAAACTCCTCTACGTAAATCAGACATCATAGATAAAACTGTATAAGCTTTAGAGCCATTTAATGTTTGATTGTCAACCATTCTAATGATTCTTTGTTCATTAAGAACCCCTCTTAAAGTTCTTGTTTGTAATGATTTTATACGATTTGTAACACCAGAAGATTCTGTTCTGTCAATAATAGCTTTGTTAATTAACCAAGACGGAGTTTTAAATAACTCATCGTTAAGGAATTTAACAGCTTTTTTCTGACGCTCTTTAGTTACATGTGTATAAATTACTCCTTTTTGATCTGAAGTTTTATTGTCTTCTATAACTCCACCAATTATGGTTGTTACATGACCATTATATCTGCTAAATTGAGAAAGAACATGACCATACATTTCTTTTAAGTTAGAATAATTTTCCCCTTTTTTATTTGTCCATCTCATTAAGTTAGGAACAATACGTTTTAAATTAGCAATACCGTAATTACTAGCTTTAATTCCATCATCACCTAAATCTTCTGTTTGAGAACTTGGATCAATTCTGTTGTTTCTTCCAAAACGATATAAAGGATCTCCAGCATGTTTTAAAATCCAACTATCTAAAATTGGTTTTTCTTGTTCAGCAGTTCTTCCTAAAATTGGTCTATATCCCCAATTAATTGCATGTTTATCATAAATCCCAATATTTGGCATTAATGCAACTCCTTTATCACCCGGCTGTGCAACATAATTGAAACGAGCATAATCCATAATTGATGGAGCAGTTCCGTATTTTTTAGTAAAGGTTGCAGAACGTAAAGAATCTACAGGATATGCAGAACTACTTCCCATATTGTGTGGTAATCCTAAAGTATGACCTAACTCGTGAGAAGAAACAAATTTGATCAATTCTCCCATAACTTCAGTTTTAAAACCAACTTTTTGTGCTTCTGGATTTATTGCTGCAGTTTGTACAAAAAACCATCCTTGTAATAAACTCATTACATTATGATACCAGTTAATATCTGATTCTAAAATTTCTCCTGAACGAGGATCACTTACGTGAGGACCGTTTGCATTTGGAATCGGAGAAGCTAAATAACGAATTACAGAATAACGTACATCTTCTGGACTATATTCTGGATCTTCTTCTTTTGTTGGAGCTCTTTTTGCAATAATTGCATTTTTAAAACCTGCAGCTTCAAAAGCAACATTCCAATCGTTTACACCTTGAATAATATATTGAACCCACTCTTCTGGAGTTGCTCTATCTACATAATAAACAATTTGTTTTTTTGGTTCAACTAATTCACCTCTATTAAATTTAGAAATATCTTCGTCTTTAACTTCTAATCTGTATCTATCTAAATATCTTACAGTTTTACTTCTTTGATCAGCTAAACCGTAATCTACTTGAGATCTTGCAAACCATCCAACCCTTTCATCAGCATAACGACGCTTCATAGGGATTTTAGGTAATAAAATCATTGAGTTACTCATCTCTAAAGAAATAGAACCAACGCTTCTGTTTGAAGGTGGAGCAGATGAAGCATATGTTTTTACATCTCTTATTTCTATGTTTTGAGGATAACTATTAATTCTATCAATAAAAGAACGACTTGCGTCTAATCTTGATACTTTTAAACTTTTTCTTCTCCAAGAAGGAAGCCCTAAAGCAGCAACATCTGTAGTGAATAATTTAGTTGCATCAATTACTGTAGCTCCTTCATCTTTGTTTAGCGCTAAAATTGGAAAAGCATATAATATTGGTGCAAAATTAGAATTTGCTACTGCCTCATGTACTGGTAAGTTTTTATCAGCAACTACATTTTGAGAAATAACTCTTAATAATATTTTTTTATCTTTACGTTCCCAACGTAACATTTGTGTGTTTGTTTTTCCACCACCAAAACCAAGACCGTTGGCAGTTTTAGCAATTCTTGTTACCATTAGCATATCTCTATTTAAAAGTGAATCTGGAATTTCAAATAAATACGCTTCATCTTTTTTATGAACTTTAAATAAACCTGCATCTGTTTTTACATCTTTTGTAACAACATCTGCATAAGGTTGAATATCTCCTTTTTTAGGTTTTGGTTTTACAGCTGGTTTTACAGTTTGTTTTGCATCTTTTTTACTTTTTTTCTTTTTCCGTTGTGCATCTGCATCTAACGTAAAACCGAAAACAAATAAAACGATAAGTAACCTAGATAGTACTTTTTGTATCATGATTTTAATTTTAAAAATTTGTTTAAATTATTTTAAGTTTTCGAATTTACTACTTATAAAAAATAAGAATCTTAAAGAAATGTTAAAGGCGTTATAAATTCAACCAATAAGAGAGTTTTAAATTGATAGACCTAAAACGAGGACTTAATGGAGAGGTTGTATTGTAATTATCATTATAGGCAATAAATAAATCAGATAAAGGAGCAAAACGCCATTGCAATCTTGAGTTTATGCTTAAACTTTGTTCTTGATTACTATATTGAATCAAGGTATTCCAAAAAACACTTTTATTAAAAGTAACATCAAATCGAGGGCCAATTAACCAAATAGAAGTAGTTGCATAAGGGCTTGGTAATTTAATGTAGTTGTAGTTTATCTGCACTTTTGTTTGAAAAAAAGGTTCTACTCTCCAATTTAAATTTCCTTCTAAAGAATATTTGTCTCCGTTATAAAACTGTCCAATTGAAGGAGTGACATCAAATGAAAATTGCTTTCTTATATCTGATCTGTATTTTGCTTCAAAACTAGTATAAGAATACCCGATATTTGAAGGCAACTTAGTTGAATTAGTACCTGTTGGATCAAAATCATAATACAAATACGTAAACCGATTAAACAATGAAAACTCTAAATTAGTGGTGTTATTATAATCTATTCTCCATCGAGAGATAATCGTGTAATCAGAATTTTCATAACCCAATTCTGGTTTCCAGATAAAAATTGGTGTTAGAGAAATAGCGTGTTTTTGAATTTTCCCTTTCTTTGGGTAAAAAGTGCGTTCAAAATTTGGATTAATTTTAAAGATATCAGTTCTTCTTATAAAGCCTAAATCAGATCTAAAATCATCTTCAATATAAACACCACTTAGTCGAATTTTAAAATCTCTTGTATTGTATTCAGTAGAAATTCCTGCAGAAATATCTTTTCTATTTACAGTTGGCGAAAAAGATTTATGAATAAAATATCTACCATTCCACGTGTTATTTGCAGATGCTAAATTGTAATCTACACCAATTACTCTGTTATATTTGTCTTCTCTTGTTAAGAAATTATAGTCTTTTGTGGCTTGTTTGTTGATGAATAAAAAACTAATATTTGATCTACTAAATAATTTTTGCTGAATAGCAACTACTGAATTATTTGTAGCCGGAATTTCATTTGCAATGTCTTCTTCTGTTTGAACACTTAAAATTCCTAAACGCAAATTATTATTTAATTTACCGCTTAATCTTGCGCCTGCAACAATTCCATTTTCAATAGATTCACCATTTTTATTTTTTGCAATTCCTATGCGTCTAGAAAAAAATGGATTTCCGTCTCTTGAGTTCCCAAAATCGCCAAATAAATCGCTATTTTCAATAAAAAACTGCCTGCGTTCGGGTAACGAAATTTCGAATCGAGTTAAATTTGTGATTTGTTGATCTACTTCTACTTGAGAAAAATCTGGATTGATAGTTACATCTAAATTCATGCTATTACCAATAGCAAACTTTGCATCACCACCAAATTTTACATCATTTACTGAACTATTATTTTCAAAATCGTTTCCTGAAAAAGTATTTATATATGGTATAATTGCAATTGGAGCTCTAGATTTTCCTAACGGTTTTTCAAAAATCATTTCCCCCATATAAGCCAAGCTAAATATATATTGGTTTTGAGGAATGTTCATCCATGTGTTTTGCTCGTTGTCTTGCGTGTCAAACTGATAACTGTTAAATCGCCATTTGGTTTCTCCTTCTCTAAATTTAAAAGCTGTTAACGGAATTGCAATTTCTGCAATATAAGCATCATCTAAAATTTGTGTTTTACAAACCCATTTGGTATCCCACGCTAAATTAAATCCTCTTAAATCTGTTCCGCCACCAGAAAGTAAGGCTTCTCTTTTAACTCCAGCAGGGTTTGTTCCAAAGAAGAAAGCATTTGAGCCATCATTAAAAGTATCAAAAAGCAGAGTAATATTATCATTTCCAGAAGCTCTAAAATCTCTTCGTAAAGATGGGATAATAAAATTATTTGATTTTGCTGGGACTTTAATTCCGACATATAAATTTTTGTCATCAAACATCATTTTTATCTCTGTTTGATTTTTTGACTGTAAAGAATCTGTTGGAAAATATTGCCAGAAATTTGAAGTAGTTTTTGCCTTTGCCCAATCTGCTTCATTTAATAAACCATCAATGGTAATTTTAGAAACATCAGTTTTAATATACTTTACAAAAACTTGTTTGGTTTTTTGAGCAAATAAAGTTGTACAACTAACTATTAAAATTAGGAATAGATTTTTTTTCAAAACGATAATTGGTTAATGTTTCGAAAGATAAAAAAATAATGTTAAATAATTTATTGAATCTGAGAAAACAAAAAAGCTCTTATTTCTACCAAACAAGAAGTGCAGCTTAAAAAAGCATCGTGTTTTCCGTTCTGAATTGTTTTTAATTGATTTGTTAATCCAAGTGAAGTTGCATACGGATGTAAAATCCCAGAACCATCAGCAATAATTCCTGTATTGTTTACATTACCTTGTAAATAAGGCACAACAGCATCATTAGTTCCATGAATACTATACAAACTAGGTTCGGTAGAATTGATGAAATTAGAATTAAATAATGCGCCAGAAATATTAATTACACCTTTAACAGAAGAAGGAAATGCTTCATTTCCGCTCATCCCTGCTAAACCTCCTTTTGAGTTCACATAATCTACAAAAGTTGCTCCGCCAATTGTATTTAATTCGGCATCTGTATTTACATATGCAAAATGCAATGCTGTAATTGCTCCTGCAGAATAACCGCCAATAAAAATTTTAGCAGTATTAATTTTATAAATGTTGTCGGTGGCAACATCTTTTGTAAAATAACGAACAGCAGCTTTCATGTCTACAACAGAATTAAGAACAACTTGTTTAAAAGCTAGTTGCGTTGGAGCAACATCTAACAATCTGTAGTTAATTGAAGCCACAACATAACCTGCTTTTGCTAAAAATGTTGCTAATTCTGTAAAGTCTTTTTTATCTCCAGAAATATAACTTCCGCCATGCGCTAAAACCACTAAAGGACGGTTAATTTCAGTATCATTTGCAGGTTGATAAATATCCATAGACAAACCAGTTGTTGCTCCACCTAATGTAACATTTGCACCATAACGTATATCTTTTGAAATGGTAATCGTTTCAAAAATCTGACTGTCGTATCGTTGCTGGTTTTTTGGCTGATTGATATAGTTTATTTCACTATCTGAACAAGAAGTAAAAAGCAATAGAGAAAAACTAAGAAGTACTATTCTACGAATCATAATATGAATTGATTGAGTCAAACTTAATTTATTTTTTTGACTCTAAATGATTTATTATACTGTTTTTAAACGAAAAAAAAAGAACTACATTGTTGTAATTCCTTTTTTTGATCTGTATTTTACTTAAACTACTTCTACAAACAAACCATCGTCTGTTTTAGAAACCTTAGCAATCTCTTTCTTCGTCAATCCTTTAATGGTTTTGTCCCATTTTTTATTTGATAAACCAGATTGTGTTTTCAATTCGTTTAAATCTATTTTCTCTGCTTTTGTAATGATATCTAGCAACGATTTCTCATCATCAGTAAGTGCAACATCAGCAGCGATTCGCTGCTCTGGTCTCATTTGCGGAAAGAATAATACTTCTTGAATTGATTGATTATTTGTTAAAAACATAATCAAACGATCCATTCCAATTCCCATTCCAGAAGTTGGTGGCATTCCGTATTCTAAAGCACGTAAAAAATCTTCATCAATAAATTCTGTAGCTTCATCGTCTCCTTTAGCAGCTAATTTTAATTGATGTTCAAAACGTTCTCTTTGATCAATCGGGTCATTTAATTCAGAATATGCATTTGCAACTTCTTTACCACAAACCATTAATTCGAAACGTTCTGTTAATTCTGGATTGTCTCTATGCTCTTTACAAAGTGGAGACATTTCTTTCGGATAATCTGTAATATATGTTGGCTGAATATAATTTCCTTCACATTTTTTACCAAAAATTTCATCAATTAATTTCCCTTTTCCCATCGTTGCATCAACTTCTATATTCATAGATTTTGCTGCTGTTCTAATTTCATCTTCTGTTTTATTAGTAATATCAAAACCTGTAAAATGCTTTATAGAATCTGCCATAGTTATTCTTGCATATGGCGCTTTAAAGTCAATTTCATGTTCTCCAAAAGTAGCTTTCGTAGTTCCGTTTACCGCAATTGCACAATGTTCTAATAATTGCTCACAAAAACCCATCATCCAGTTGTAATCTTTGTAGGCAACATAGATTTCCATTGCTGTAAATTCTGGATTATGGGTTCTGTCCATTCCTTCGTTTCTAAAGTTTTTAGAAAACTCATACACACCATCAAAACCACCAACAATTAAACGTTTTAAATATAATTCGTTGGCAATTCTCATATATAACGGAATGTCTAAAGAATTGTGATGTGTTATAAATGGTCTTGCTGCTGCGCCTCCAGGAATTGGTTGTAAAACTGGAGTTTCAACCTCAAAATACCCAGCAGTATTAAAGAAATCACGCATTGCATTGAACATTTTTGTTCTCTTTACAAAAACTTCTTTTACTTTCGGGTTTACAACCAAATCTGCATAACGTTGTCTGTAGCGTAATTCTGGATCTGTAAAAGCATCATGTACAATTCCGTCTGCATCAGTTCTTGGTAATGGCAATGGTTTTAGTGCTTTGCTTAATAATACAAATTTATGAACTCTTACACTTTTTTCTCCAACTTGTGTCGTAAATAATTCTCCTTTAATTCCTATAAAATCACCAATATCTAATAATTTTTTATAGACATCGTTGTACAAGGTTTTATCTTCTCCAGTACAAATTTCATCTCTGTTAAAATAGACTTGAATTCTTCCTTCAGCATCTTGTAATTCTGCAAAAGAAGCTTTTCCTTGAATTCTCCTAGACATTAATCTACCTGCAATAACTACCTGTTTACTTTCTGCATAATTTTCCTTAATCTGTTTTGAATTATGATTAACAGGAAATAAATCTGCAGGATAAGGATTGATTCCTAATTCACGTAATTTTGATAGTTTTTCTCTTCGTACAACTTCTTGTTCTGATAATTGCATAATGCGGTATTCTTTATAGGATAATAATAAAGGCGCAAAGATACAATCAATTACATAATTAAGCAATCTGCTTTAAAGTAGTTTTGTAAATTTTTATAAAAAAAATATTGTTATATTTAAAAAAGCGTGTACATTTGCAGGCTGCTTTTTATAAAGTAGCAATTAGTTGTGTTGTTTTGGCACTTTCATAAAAGTGTCGTGGTTTTGTTAACCAATGGAAAGCTTCCCTGAGATGGGACGCTTTTTTTTTGCTTTCTGTTCTCGACCTGTCTACCGACAGGCAGGTACAAATTAACTCATTCTTCGCAAATTCACTCAAACTGACAATTAAAAAGGATGTCACTTCAATCGGGGCTAAGCCAATTAATAAAGTTTTTGTTTTATAATAAATAATAGTGTCTTTTTAAAAGCAAAACTAACTAAAGAAAGCCGATTTATATTCCCAAAATGTGCTGATAAAAAACCAAAAATAAACCAAACCAACGCCAAATTTTAAACTTGCTGATACAAAAAATCCTAGTAAAGAACCAAAAGACGCTTTTAATGCTCTGTCTGTATCTTTACTGTCGTGCATTATTTCGCCAATAAAAGCACCTACAAAAGCACCAATTAATATCCCAAACGGAATAGGAGAGAACAGGCCAATTAATAAACCAATAGTGGTTCCGTAAACGCCATATTTACTTCCTCCAAAACGTTTTGTTCCCATTGCAGGAATAAAATAATCGAGTACCCAAACCAAAGCAGCAACAAAAAGTGTGATGCCTAAAAAAGTCCAATCTTTTGGAACGGCTGATGTAAAATGCAATAATAACAATCCGACCCAACCAGTTAACGGTCCAGGTAAAATTGGTAAAAAAGCACCGATAATCCCTAAACAAATAAAGATAAACCCGAAGAAAAGTAATAAAATGTCCATAAATCTTGTCATTGCGAGAATTAAAATAATTCGTGGCAATCTTTTTTGAGATTACTTCGTCATACTTCCTCGTAATGACGATTTTTATTAGATTAGACGAAAATACAAAAAGAATGTTACGATTAATTTTACCTTCTTAAAATAAATTGTTATTTTTAGTTCTTAAAATTGTACTATGAACTCTTTAAAGATTCTTTTTTTTGCATTACTTTTTTCTACACAAGCTTTTTCACAATCTGAAGGAGAAAGTAAAGATGTAGTAAATTCAAATTCTACTAAAAATGTCCCTTTTAAAATAGTAGAAACTGGACCAGTTTATCCTGGTTGTGTAGGTACTAAAAAAGAAAAAATGAATTGCTTAAATGTTAGTATGCAACAATTTATTGCTAAAAATTTTGATTTTTCTTTAACAAAGAAGCTAGATCTTCCAGCAGGTAAATATAAATTTTTAATAATGCTAGTTGTAAAACCATCTGGATATTCTGAAGCTGTTAAAGTGCAAGCGCCACATCCAGATATTGTAAAAGAGATTAAAAGGGTTGTGTCAATCTTTCCTAGAATGAAACCTGCAAATCAAAGAGGGAAGAATGTTGGTGCGAGATTTGCTTTACCACTAACTGTTGTTGTAGAATAGTTATAATTTACCAAACATACCAAATCAGGAATTCTTCCTGATTTTTTTTTGTCATAAAAATATTTTTAACTAAAAAATTAGTTTAAACTAAATATTTAGTTATATTTGTTTTATTAAACTAAAAACTTAGTTGAAAAATGATAAAGCAGTTAACAAAAGCAGAAGAGCAGTTTATGCAAGTGTTATGGAATTTGGGAGAAGCATCAGTAAAAGAAATTATTGAGCAGTTACCAAACCCGAAGCCTGCATACAATACAGTTTCTACGATTATTAGAATTTTAGAAACCAAAGAATTTGTAAATCACAAACCCAAAGGAAGAGGTTATGTGTATTATCCGATTGTTGCAAAAGATCTGTATAGTAACCAAACGTTGCATAAAGTGATGGATGGTTATTTTGATGGCTCTTTTAAAAGTATGGTTTCGTTTTTTGTAAAAAAGAACGATATGGATATTGCTGAGTTAGAAACTATTTTAAAAGAAATTAATAAGAAAGAGAAGTGACAACTTAAAAAACTAAAACTATGATCACCTATATAATTCAAGTCGTTTTATTTCAAATATTGTTTTTAGCAGTGTATGATTTCTTTTTAAGTAAAGAAACGTTTTACAAGTACAACAGATGGTATTTATTAGGAACACCAATCGTTTCTTTTGTGTTGCCTTTGATAAAAATTCCAACTTTTCAAAAAGCTGTACCACAAGAAATTATGATTTTACTGCCAGAAGTGATGCTGTCACCACAAAAAATACTAGAACAAACTACGTTTTATACTGATGGTTCTATCAATTATATCAGTATCCTTTTTTGGATTGGAGTTGCACTTTTTACAACTTTGTTTCTGTTTAAACTTTTTAAAATAATACAGTTAATTGTAAAAAATGAAATCATACAAAAGCATTTTTACAAACTGGTTTTATTGCCAAAACAACTTCATGCATTTTCGTTTTTTAACTACATATTTTTAGGAAAAAATATTCCGATTGAAGAGCAAAAAACAATTATTAAGCATGAATTAGTTCACGCAAAACAAAAGCACTCGTTAGATTTATTATTTTTTGAATTCTTACGAATTGTCATGTGGTTTAATCCAATAATTTATTTCTATCAACATAGAATTACTTTATTGCACGAGTATATTTCTGACGCAGAAATTATAAAAAACACCAAAAAACACGACTATTTTAACACACTACTTTCCCAAACTTTTGAGGTTGAAAACATTTCGTTTGTCAATCAATTTTACAAACATTCATTCATTAAAAAAAGAATTACTATGATGACAAAAAACAAATCAAAACAAATTAAAAAGGCAAAGTATTTACTGTTATTGCCCTTATTGGCAAGTATGTTGATTTACACTTCGTGTGAAAAAAATGATGTTGAAGAAGTTTTAGAAGAATCGGTTCTTGTGAAAAAAGAGTTACAGACTAGGTATGCGGAGTTTAGGGGAGAAGTTAAGAAGAGTTTAGGTAAAAAAGAAACCTATACAGATTCATATATGGGTACTGATGGAATTCCTGAGGGGAAAGTTGTTGAGTATAAAAATTTATCTAAAGAAGAAAAGAAAGAGTATGATAAATTTAAATCAATTTTAAAGCTAAATGAAAAATATGGAGAAGTACTTTCATTAAAACTTTATAGAAAAAATAATGGAAGGGTTACGATTGCTTCATTGGTTGACTTTTCTAAAATGAAATCTATTTTAAATAATAAAATCAATAATGATGACAGTTTTCCTACAGCTTTAGTAGATAAGTTGCCTGTGTTTATGATAAATGAAGTAGCTATAAATGGTGGAAGCAGCAATAAAAGTACGAGTAGTTTTCAAATGAATATTAAAAAATATGTGGTAAGAAATTTTAATGTAGCGCTTTCTAAGGATTTAGGTTTGTCAACAGGAATAAAGAAAATTTGGACTGTATTCACAGTTGATAAAAATGGAGATATTATCGACATAAAAGTAAGAGCTCCGCATCCAATACTTAAAGCAGAAGTTGAGAGAGTTGTTAAATCTTTACCTAAAATGAAACCAGCAATAAAAGATGGTAAAGCGGTGAGTATGAAATACACATTGCCAATTTCTTTCAAAGTAGAATAATATTAATTGTTTATGAAAAAGAAAAAAGCAGGATTCATTCCTGCTTTTTTTGATTAAAACCATATTTTTTAAAACAATTTTTAAATTGTACTTTTACCTAGTAAATTTACAACATGCGTTTTCGAGTAATTTCTCTTTTCTTAATCATTTTAGTTGGTGCTTCTTGCGAGTTTTTCAATCTAAAAAAGAAATCGCAATTACAAGAAGTAGATACCATTATCGATTTTTCTTCGGTCGATGTTTCTCCAACATTTATAGTATGTAAAAGTTTTATTGATAAAGAAAAAAAAACGGATTGTTTTAGAAATACCATTCACAAACACATTTCTGAAAGTTTAGCAAAACACCAATTAGAAGTTAAAAACTCAGTAAATGAAATGATTAAAGTTGTCGTTTTAATTAGCAATAAAGGTGTTGTTTCTGTTCAGAAAATTATGGCTTCAGAGATTTTAAGAAATGAAATCCCAGCAATTGATAGTTTAATTATGGTAAGTTTACAAGATTTACCAAAGCTTTTTCCTGCAACCAAAAGAGGAATTCCGGTTGCTACTCAATATCAAATTCCGATACAAATTAACGTAAAATAAAAATAGATTTCCGAAAACGAAAATCTATTTTTTATAAAGTTACTGTCATTTCAAAATGACATTTATTTTAATTCAACATTTTCCAAAGTTGATCTTTTAATTCAACTAACCCGGTTTGAGCAATCGAAGAAAAGAATATATGCGGAATACCATCAGGTAATTCTTTGGTAATTTCTGTTCTTAACTCATCATCTAACATATCATCTTTAGAAATTGCCAGCAGCCTATTTTTATCTAACAATTCTGGATTATGAGTTCTTAGCTCATTCAATAAAATTTTATATTCTTTATTGATGTCTTCACTATCTGCAGGAATTAAAAATAACAAGGTAGAATTACGTTCTATATGACGTAAAAACCGATGTCCTAATCCTTTTCCTTCTGCCGCTCCTTCTATAATTCCAGGAATATCGGCCATTACAAAACTTTTAAAATCTCTGTATTCTACAATTCCTAAATTAGGCTTTAAAGTAGTAAATGCATAATCAGCAATTTTTGGTTTTGCTGAGGTAATTACTGATAATAAAGTAGATTTTCCAGCATTTGGGAATCCAACTAAACCAACATCAGCTAATAATTTTAATTCTAATAAAAACCATCCTTCAAGTCCGTCTATTCCAGGTTGTGCATACCTAGGAGTTTGATTTGTAGAAGATTTAAAGTTCCAGTTTCCTAAACCACCTTTTCCGCCACTTAATAAAATGATTTCTTGCTGATTTTCTGTGATTTCGAAAAGAATTTCATTGGTGTCTGCATCTCTAATAATGGTACCTAAAGGAACGTTTACATAAACATCTTCACCATCATGCCCCGTACTTCTACTTTTACTTCCATTTCCACCTTCAGATGCTCTAAAGTGCTTTTTAAATTTTAAATGAAATAATGTCCACATATTTTTATCTCCACGAAGAATAATATGTCCACCACGACCACCATCACCACCATCGGGTCCGCCTTTGGTAATGTATTTTTCTCTGTGTAAGTGCGTAGATCCTCGTCCGCCTTTACCAGAAGAAGCATATATTTTTATGTAATCAACAAAATTTCCTTCAGTCATCTTTTATTGTTTATATGTTGATTTGTTTCATAGTTTATTTGCGTTTATGATAAACACATAAACTATTTAACGCAGAAACAGTTGTTTATAGTTTGTCAAAAACCGCAGATAATCTTACAGTAATATCATCAATAGAACCTACACCGTTTACACCGTAATAGTTTCCTTTTGCTTGATAATAATCTTTTAAAATTGCTGTTTTTGTATTGTATTCATTAAATCGATTTCTGATTTTTACTTCATCTGTGTCGTCAGGTCGTCCACTAGTTTTTCCTCTTTCTAATAAACGAGTAACCAATAAATCTTCAGAAACTTCTAAAGCAACCATTCCGTTTATTTTTTCTTCTTTTTCAGCTAAAAAAACATCTAGTGCTTTTGCTTGAGATTCTGTTCTTGGAAAACCATCAAAAATAAATCCGTGTGCATCTGCATTTTTATTTACTTCTTCTTTTAGCATTTCAATAGTCACTTCATCTGGAACTAAATCTCCTTTATCCATGTATTTTTTTGCTAATAAACCTAATTCGGTTTCATTTTTAATGTTGAATCTAAAAACATCTCCTGTAGAAATGTGAATTAGATTGTACTTTTCTTTTAATAGCGTAGCTTGTGTACCTTTCCCTGCTCCTGGAGGACCAAATAATACAATATTTTTCATGTTTTTTTAGTGTTGTGTTGTTGTTAGTTGATAAATTTTTGGCAAATTTCTACCCAATCCATTATAGTCTAAACCGTAACCTACAATAAATTTGTCTGGGATACTCTTGCCTATATAATCTATAGGTAATTCTTTTTTAAATACATCAGGCTTAAAAAATAAAGTAGCAATTTTTAATTGCTTTACTTTTTTGTCTTTAAAAATGGTGTAAATTTCTTGTAAAGTGTTTCCGGTATCAATAATATCTTCTAAAATAACGACAGTTCTTCCTTCTAAATTTTCGTTAAGCCCAACTAATTGTTTTACTTTTTCTGTTGATGATGTGCCTTGATATGATGCTAATTTTACAAAAGAAACTTCGCAATTACCTTTATAGGATTTTACGAAATCTGAAACAAACATAAAACATCCGTTTAAAATACCAATAAATAAAGGAATTTCTCCTTCGCAATCTTTTGCTACTTGTATAGCTAAAGATTTTACGATGTTATTTAACTCATCTTCATTTATGAAAGATTTAAAACTTAAATCGTGCAGTTTAACTGTGTCCATTTTGCAAAGATACGCTCTTGTTGTTGAATGAAAAAACCGTTTTGAATTAAGTTCAAAACGGTTTTTTTATTTTAGTTTTTTCAAATTATTCTTTTTCTTCTTTTTTAGAAGTATCAAACATTATAGGAGTTGCTATAAATAATGAAGAGTATGTTCCTACTACCACACCAATAATTAATGCAAACATAAATCCTTTAATAGAATCTCCTCCAAATAAGAAGATTGCTAACATTACTAACAATGTTGTTAAAGAGGTATTGATTGTTCTTCCTAAAGTAGAACTTAAGGCTTTGTCAACAACTTCTGTGTATTTCCATTTTGTATGAATTCCTGTAAACTCTCTAACTCTATCAAAAATTACCACAGTATCATTTAATGAATACCCAACAACCGTTAATATTGCGGCAATAAACGATTGATCTATTTCCATATCAAATGGCATGAATTTATATAATATTGAGAAAATTCCTAATACGATTAAAACATCGTGGAATACCGCTACTACTGCACCTAAACTAAATGATACTTTTCTAAAACGTAATAAAATATATAAGAATACCACAATTAAAGAACCTAATACGGCCCATAATGCAGATGTTTTAATATCATCAGCAATGGTTGGATCTACCTTCATATAACTCATAATACCACTAGCATTATCAGTTTTTTCAAAACCAGGTTTAAAATTTTCGTAAGTAGTTGTTCCTAAATATGGTTTTAACCCGTTATATAAAGCTGTTTGAACTTCATCATCAACAGTTAAGCCTTCATCATCTATTTTGAAAACAGTTGTTATTTTTAATTGGTTAGAAGATCCGTAGGTTTTTACTTCTGGTGCAGAAATAAAAACGGCTTTTAAATCTTCGGCAACCTTCGTTGAGTTCATTGGTTTGTCAAAACGAACAACATAAGAACGACCACCTTTAAAGTCAACACCTTGTTTTAACCCAAGAGTTGTTATAGAAACAATACCACCTAGAATAATAGCTCCAGAAATTACATATGCAATTTTACGCTTTCTTAAGAACTCAACGTTAATACTTTGAAACCAGTTTTTAGTAATTGAAGTATTAAAAGTTAAGTTGCTATTTTTATTTACTGCTCCGTCAATTAGCATACGTGTAATAAATACTGCAGTAAATAAAGAAGTTGCAATACCAATCATTAATGTTAATGCAAAACCTTTAATTGGTCCTGTTCCAAAAACATATAAAATAATACCTGTTAATAAGGTTGTAATATTTGCATCAATAATTGCAGATAATGCTCCTTTTATACTAAACCCATCTTCAACAGCTAGTTTTAATCCTTTACCACCGCTTAATCCTTCTTTAATTCTTTCGAAAATAATAACGTTTGCATCTACAGACATACCAATTGTTAAGATAATACCTGCAATTCCTGGTAACGTTAATACAGCGCTAAACGATGCTAAGATTCCGAAGATAAATAAAATGTTAACTGATAATGCAATGTTTGCATATCCACCAGCTTTACCATAGTAAAATAGCATCCAGATTAAAACCAATCCTATTGCTAATCCAAATGAGTTAAAACTACGGTCAATTGATTCTTGTCCTAAAGATGGACCAACAACTTCTGCTTGAATAATTCTTGCAGCAGCAGGCAATTTACCTGCTTTTAAAACGGTAGCAATATCTTGCGCTTCTGTAATAGTCATAGATCCTCCAGAAATAGAAGTTCTACCTCCAGAAATTGGTTGATTAACAGAAGGTGCGGTATATACATAATCATCTAAAACAACAGCAACAAATTTACCTGCGTTGTCTGTAGTCATTTTTTCCCATTGCTTAGAACCTGTTGAGTTCATTGTCATACTTACTTCTGGTTTATTTCCTAACTGGTCAAAAACCTGAGATGCATCTACAATTACATCACCTTCTATTGTTGCAACATCTTTTCTGTTTGATTTAATTGCATATAAGCTAATAACTTCCGCAGTTTTATCTGCGTTTGGTTGTGCTTTATAATCCCATAAAAACTTAACATATCTAAGATTGCTTGGCAATAAAGCTCTAACCTCTTTTCTAGCTAATAATTTATTTACCATTGCGGTATCAGAGACTTTAGCTTGTGCAACTAAAGAACTAACTTGTTGTTGGTTCTGAGCTACATTAGGGTATAAATAAGTAAATAATGTTTTTTGATTGTTTACTTCTGTAGAATCTTTTTTTCCTAATAAGTTATCGATATCATCTTTTTTGATGGTATCGTTTGCTGTAGGATTTTCATCCTTTAAAAGTTCTGTAACCTTTGTGTTTGCTGTAAAGAAGAAGTTTTGTACTTCTGTATTTGTAAAGACTTCCCAAAATTGTAGTTTGGCAGTACTCTCTAATAACCTCTTAACACGATCAATATCTTTTGCTCCTGGTAATTCAATTTGAATTCTTCCTGAGTTTCCAACACGTTGAATACTTGGTTGCGTTACACCAAATTTATCAATTCTACTACGTAAAACTTCAAAAGCCGTATTAATAGAATTGTCTATTTCTGTTTGAATAATTGGTTTAACCTCAGCATTTGTTTTGTTAAAGTTAATTCCTTTATCAGCTAAAGATTTAGTTCCAAAAATAGAAGGATCACTTAACTTAACAGTTTCGTTACTTAATTTTTCAAATTCAGAAAAGAATAAATCTAAATACGTATCTGTACTGTTTTTTTGTGCAGCATCTGCAGCAATCAACGCTTGATTAAAAACCGGATTTTTACTTTCATTAGACAATCCAATTAAAATATCTTTTACAGATACTTGTAAAATTGCATTTATTCCACCTTTTAAATCAAGACCAAGATTCATTTCTTTGTCTTTGATGTCGTTATAGCTATATTCAGCAAAACCTAGATTAATAAATTTAGTGTTTCCAACACTATCTAGATATTTTTTTTCAAAATTAGCAATTGCTTTACCATCATTAGTGGTAGCTTTTTCTTTTGCATACACCTTTGCGTCATCTTCAACATTTCCTGCGAAATAGGTAAATGATAATTGGTATAAACTTACTAATCCAAAAAGGATAGCGAATAATCTGATAAGTCCTTTGTTTTGCATCTTCTCTTAAATTTTAATCGACTTCTTTGTAAAAACGTGCAAATATAGTATTTCAAAAAAGAGTAACCAATTGTTTTGTCATATTTGTAGCATAAGATTATTGTTTTTCAAAGCTTTAAAAAAAATGAGAAAAAAGAACCTTTAAATTTTTATATATTTACTCACTAAAATAAGAGAATTAATCAGCAAAAATTTAAATAAATTCAAATGGCTTATAAATCTGATATTGAAATAGCACAAGCTAAAACCTTAGTGCATATTAAAGAAATTGCAGCAAAATTAAATATTGATGAAGATAGTTTGGAAATGTATGGTAAGTACAAAGCAAAATTGCCATTAAGTTTAATTGATGAAGAAAAAATAAAACAAAACAATTTAGTGCTTGTTACTGCATTAACTCCAACTCCAGCAGGAGAAGGAAAAACAACGGTTTCTATTGGTTTAACCGAAGGATTAAATAAAACTGGTAAACAAGCAACTGTAGTTTTAAGAGAACCTTCTTTAGGACCTGTTTTTGGAATAAAAGGTGGAGCAGCTGGTGGAGGATATTCGCAAGTTGTACCAATGGAAGATATTAATTTACACTTTACTGGAGATTTTAATGCCATTGAAAAAGCAAACAATTTATTATCTGCTTTAATTGATAATAATTTACAAAGTTCTGTAAATAACTTAAATATTGATTCACGTACCATTTTATGGAAACGTGTTATTGATATGAATGATAGAGCTTTGCGTGATATCACCATTGGTTTGGGCGGAACAGCAAACGGAATACCAAGGCAAGACGGATTTAACATTACGCCAGCTTCAGAAGTGATGGCGATACTTTGCATGGCAACAGATTTTGAAAACTTAAAAAAACGTTTAGGAGATATTTTTATTGGATTTACTTTTGATAAAAAACCAGTTTTTGCACGCGATTTAAAAGCAGAAAATGCAATGGCAATTTTACTAAAAGACGCCATCAAGCCAAATTTAGTACAAACCTTAGAAGAAAATCCAGCGATTATTCACGGTGGACCATTTGCAAATATTGCACAAGGAACTAACACGATTATTGCAACCAAAATGGGATTGTCTTTATCTAATTATGTGGTAACAGAAGCGGGTTTTGGTGCAGATTTAGGCGCAGAGAAATTTTTAAATATCAAATCTGCTTTTGCAGGATTAAATCCAAAATGTGTTGTGTTGGTGGCAACAATTAGAGCCTTACGTCATCATGGTGGCGCAAAACCAGACGAATATAATACGCCAAGTTTAGAAAGAGTTACAGAAGGATTTAAGAATTTAGAAAAACACATTGAAAACATTCGTAAGTTTAATATTGAACCAGTTGTGGCAATCAATTCGTTTGTTTCAGATTCTGATGAAGAAGTACAGTTTATAAAAGATACGTGCGCTGGACTAGGAGTTCATGCCGTGTTGTCTGAAGGTTGGGCAAAAGGAGGAGAGGGAACCAAAGAGTTAGCAACTGCGGTTGTAGATGTGGTAGAAAATAAAGCAACACAGTTTAAACCTTTATACGATTGGAAAAGTCCGGTGAAAGAAAAAATAGCAATTATCGCAAAAGAAATTTACGGAGCAGATGGCGTTATTTATGATAAAAAAGCGGAATTAAATTTACGTAGAATAGACCGTTTAGGATTTAATGATTTTGCGATTTGTATGGCAAAAACGCAAAAATCTTTCTCAGATGATGATAAGTTAATAGGAAGGCCAACAGGTTTTTCTGTTACTGTTCGTGAAATTGAAATTGCTGCTGGAGCACAGTTTGTTATTCCAATTTTAGGAAAAATGATGCGTATGCCTGGCTTACCCAGAATACCAGCTTCTGAAGGAATGAGTATTGACAATGATGGTGTTATTTCTGGATTGTCTTAGGGCTTCTTTAATTCCTTAAAAGGAGAATCTACTAAAAATATATAGACCTCACAGGTTTTCAAAACCTGTGAGGTCTATAAAACAAACTAATAAACTTGGTCATTGGCTATTTCAATTACCGTTTTTCCTTAACAAAAAAAATCCAACTTTAAAGTTGGATTTTTTTTCAAAACTAATAGCTAAAGGCAAATTACCAAAAGCGAATCAGTTATAATTCTAACAATCCGTTTGTTTTTTTGACACCAGCAGCAGATTCAACTAAATGCGCTTTTTCAGCATCACTTAAATGAATTTTAATGATTTTTTCAATTCCGTTTTTACCTAATACAACAGGAACTCCAATACATAAATCGTTCAATCCATATTCTCCTTCTAATAAAGTAGAACAAGGAAAAATTTTCTTTTGATCACAAGCAATAGCTTGTACTAACCCAGAAACAGCAGCGCCTGGTGCATACCAAGCAGAAGTTCCTAACAAACCAGTTAATGTTGCGCCACCAACTTTGGTGTCTTGTAAAACTTGTTCTAATCTTTCTTCAGAAATAAATTCAGAAACAGGAACAGAGTTTCTAGTTGCTAAACGCGTTAAAGGAACCATTCCTTTATCAGAATGACCACCAATTACCATTCCGTCAACATCAGAAATAGGTGCACCTAATGCTTCTGCTAATCTGTATTTAAAACGTGCAGAATCTAAAGCGCCGCCCATTCCAATAATTCTATTTTTAGGTAAGCCAGTCGTTTTATGTACTAAATACGTCATGGTATCCATAGGATTAGAAACCACAATGATAATTGTATTCGGAGAATGTGCTATTAAACTAGCAGAAACCATTTTTACAATTCCAGCATTAATTCCGATTAATTCTTCGCGTGTCATTCCTGGTTTTCTAGGAATTCCAGAAGTAATTACACAAATATCAGAATTTGCTGTTTTAGCATAATCGTTTGTAACTCCTATAATTTTTGTATCAAAACCGTTTAATGAGGCAGTTTGCATTAAATCCATAGCTTTACCTTCTGCAAAACCTTCTTTAATGTCTAATATTACAACTTCTGATGCGAAATTTTTAATAGCGATGTACTCTGTACAACTTGCGCCTACAGCACCTGCACCTACAACTGTTATTTTCATGATTTTTTATTTAATTGTGTTGATAAAATAGTGTGCTACAAAAGTAAGTTAAATATTTTGAAATGATGCTTTGTGTTTCTGTAAAGTATGGGAGTGTTTTTCTGTATAAGTTTTGTCATTTCTTTAGGTTCGTTTTTTTTTAGTACTTTAGCGATAATAAAGAAACATTTCAACCAACCAAAAATTATTTTTTATGAAAAAAATTACAACAATAGTATTTCTATTTTGCTCTATGCTATCTTTTGGGCAAATAGATTTGGGAACCATCTTAGAAGGTGGTACAAATGACGCTAATGCGTATTTAAAAGGATATTTGAGTCCGATAGCAACAGGTTTTGGAACTGGAATAAACGGGGGTTGGTATCATACTGCCAAAGCTCACAAATTTTTAGGTTTCGATATTAAAGTTATTGCTAATGCAGCTTTTGTACCTACTGCCGGAGAATCTTTTACGTTTAACAATGCAGATTTTACAGGTATAAAAATAGATGATACTAGTAAGTCTTCTGCTCAAGTACCAACAATATTAGGTTCTCAAAAATTAGGAGACAGACCTTTGTTAGAATTTACAAACGGAGGTAATAGTATCTCTATTTCGGCATTACCTGGAAGTGGACTTAAAGAAGAGATTGGTCAAAACATTGTACCATCTGCAATGGTGCAGTTTAGTTTAGGGCTGTTTAAGAATACAGATTTAAAAATTAGATTTGTACCAAAACAAAAGCAACCAGAATTTGAATTTTCTACATTTGGTATTGGTATAATGCATGATATAAAACAATGGATTCCTTTTGTAAAAAAATTACCATTTGATGTATCTGTACTTGCTGCATGGAATGATGTAAAATCAAAAATATATTTAGACAACAAAAATGAGCCAACTCAAGCATTAGAGTTGAACACAAAAACAACCTTGTTTCAATTAGTAGCTTCTAAGAAAATTTTGTTCTTAACTATATTTGGTGGTATAGGAACATCTTCTGCTAAAACAGATATAAACATGTTGGGAGTGTATAAAACTAAAAACTCAAACCAAACCTATACAGACCCAATTGCATTAAAGTATAGTGGTAGCGATTTTAGAGCAAACCTTGGTTTAAACATGAAATTGTTATTCTTAAACATCAGTGCAGATTATGCCATGCAAGAATACAATACATTAACAGCAACGGTTGGCTTTACATTTAGATAATAGACACAAATAATATTAAAAATAAAAATTATGAAAACAAAAATAAATTTAAAAAAAGAAATACTATTATTTACCGTAATAAGTATGTTAATTGGTTGTGGTATTGCTGCAATACCGTTAGTGGTAAACAAAGATGTTTCATTGGGTATTATTACTGTAAATGGTTTGCAAAATGAAGAAATTTACTTTCAAGAAGTAAATCTTGATTTAACAGAGCTTTTAGATGATGATCAATTTGCAGCTGTTGAATCTGCCGTTTTAAAGTCGGTTGTTGTAACATTAAATGCAGATTATTTAAATACCGTTAATCAAAAAGAGGATCTTTTTGGTTTTTTTGGTTTTTACATTATTAAAGATGGTGTTCCGTTTGATTTAGCTAATTTCCGAAATCATACTGAAGTTGCTATAACTCAAATAGGTAATATATTTGTAAAACAAACTCCAAACAAGCTTCCGTTTATAAATGGAAATGTTAATATAAAGGATGTTATAAGAGATAAGAAAGTAAAGGTTGGAATTGTTCTTGGCGCTGGTAATAGTTATACTCAAACTGAAAAACTTAATGACGCTTCCTTTAGTTTTAGTGTGAAAGTAGAAACAGAGGTGCAGGTTGCTTTGTAATAAACTAAATTTTAACAACAAAAAAGCGAAAGAGTGAACTCTTTCGCTTTTTTGTTGTTTTAAAGAATGAGGTTACACATCTATATTTGCATATTTTGCATTCTTTTCTATAAACTCTCTACGAGGTGGCACTTCGTCTCCCATTAACATAGAGAACACTCGGTCTGCTTCTGTAGCGTTGTCTATAACAACTTGTCGTAAGGTTCTAAACTCTGGGTTCATAGTTGTGTCCCATAATTGGCTAGCATTCATCTCTCCAAGACCTTTATAGCGTTGAATTGAAACTGAACCACCCATTTGTTGTGCAATTAAATCTCGTTGATTATCGTCCCAAGCATATTCCTTTTTCTGTCCTTTTTTTACTAAGTATAATGGCGGAGTAGCAATATAAATATATCCTTGCTCAACCATTTCTCTCATATATCTAAAGAAGAATGTTAAAATCAACGTAGCAATATGACTACCATCTACATCGGCATCACACATAATAACTACTTTATGGTAACGCACTTTAGTTAAGTTTAATGCTCTTGGATCTTCTTCTGTTCCAATAGAAACACCTAATGCCGTAAACATATTTTTGATTTCTTCGTTTTCAAAAACTTTGTGTTGCATTGCTTTTTCTACGTTCAAGATTTTTCCACGTAAAGGTAAAATTGCTTGAAAGTTTCTGTCTCTTCCTTGTTTTGCTGTTCCACCTGCAGAATCTCCCTCAACTAAGAAAATTTCACATTGAGCAGGATCTGTTTCAGAACAATCTGATAATTTACCAGGTAAACCACCAATGCTCATCACCGTTTTACGCTGTACCATTTCTCTGGCTTTACGCGCTGCGTGACGTGCTTGTGCTGCTAAAATTACTTTTTGAACAATAATTTTTGCATCATTCGGGTTTTCTTCTAAATAATCCGTTAGCATTTCAGAAACTGCTTGAGAAACTGCAGCGGTAACTTCTCTATTTCCCAATTTCGTTTTGGTTTGACCTTCAAATTGTGGTTCTTGAACTTTTACAGAAATAATAGCTGTTAATCCTTCACGGAAATCATCACCAGCAATTTCGAATTTCAGATTTTTTAACAATCCAGAATCATCTGCGTATTTTTTAAGCGTAGCTGTTAATCCACGTCTAAAACCTGATAAATGTGTTCCTCCTTCGTGTGTGTTGATATTGTTTACATACGAGTGTAAATTTTCTGAGTACGAAGTATTATACACCATCGCAACTTCAACAGGAACGCCATTTTTTTCTCCTTCAATAGAAATAACATCACTAATTAATTGCTCTCGTGTGCTGTCTAAATATCTGATGAATTCAGGCAAACCAATTTCACTATGAAAAACTTCTGAGATAAAGTTTCCTTCATCATCTGTGTTGCGTTTATCAGTAAGCGTAATTGTAATTCCTTTGTTTAAATACGATAATTCTCGCATACGAGTTGATAAAGTCTCGTAATTGAATTCTGTTGTTTGTAAAAAGATTGATTTGTCTGGTGAAAAAGTAACAATTGTCCCTGTAAAATCTGTTTCTCCAATAGTTTTAACAGGATATAATGCTTTTCCTTTTTCATATTCTTGTTCCCAGATTTTTCCATCTTTATGAACCGTTGCTCTTAAATGTTCAGAAAGTGCATTTACACAACTTACACCAACTCCGTGTAAACCTCCAGAAACTTTATAAGAATCTTTGTCAAATTTACCTCCGGCACCAATTTTTGTCATTACAACTTGTAGTGCAGAAACGCCTTCTTTTTTATGGATTCCAACCGGAATTCCACGTCCGTTATCTCTAGTGGTAACAGAGTTGTCTTCGTTGATGGTAACATCAATAGTATCACAATATCCGCCCATTGCTTCATCAATAGAGTTATCTACAACTTCATATACTAAATGATGCAATCCTCGAATTCCAATATCTCCAATATACATTGATGGACGCATTCTAACATGCTCCATTCCTTCTAATGCCTGAATACTATCGGCTGAATAATCGTGTTTTTTTTCTTCGCTCATTATTTTGAATTAAATTAAACGTTATTGTCACTTCGAGTGATTTCAATTTTTTCGAAATTGTATCGAGAAGTCATAAAAAAATCGCCTAGAAAAGACGAAATATTACCCAACAAATTTAATCAAATTTTGAGTTTATAAAAAGCGAATTGATGAAATAGTGTCTAAATTATCAACATTTGTTAATTTCTAGAAAGTGGCTTAAATCGCTTAAAAATGACTTTATTTTTAGTTTTTAACTTTTAGGAATTGTTTGATAAACTGAAAATCAAAAAAACACCACAGAAGCGAAATTTTAGCATTTTGTTTGTTGTTTAAAATGACTTAATTATTCTTTTTTAAATTTACAAGAAGCTCTTTTATGATAAACGAATAATCAAATCTTCAGAATTTACCATAACTCCTGGTTTTAAAATCACTTGTTGGATGGTGGTGTCTTCATTTGCTGTAATGGTCGTTTCCATTTTCATGGCTTCAATAATAAATAAAGGTTGGTTTTTAGTTATTTTTTCACCTTCTTTAACCAAAATTGTTGATAGCATTCCTTGTAAAGGAGCACCAATTTCTTTTGGATTTGATTTATCTGCTTTTACATGTTCTACTTTATCAATTTTAATCGATTCGTCTTTTATTTGTACAGATCGACCTTGACCATTTACTTTAAAATAAACCGTTACTAAACCATCTTCATTCGGTTTTCCAACAGAATCTAAAGTGATAAGCAATGTTTTTCCTTTGTCTAATTCAACGATAATTTCTTCGCCAACTTCCATTCCGTAAAAGAAATTTTTGGTTGGTAAATTCATTAAGTTGTCATATTTCAAATGTTTGTTATACGAATCTGTAAAAACTTTTGGATATAATTTATAAGATAGAAAATCGGTTATAGTAATTGGTCTGCTTAAATCTTGCTCAAATATTTTTTTAAATTCGTTGTACTCAGCTTCAATATCTAAAGGAGCCATGTGTGCATTTGGTCTGTCTGTATATGGTTTTTCGTCTTTTAAAATCAACTTCTGAAGTTCTTTTGGAAAGCCGCCAACAGGCTGACCTAAATCACCTTTAAAAAAACTCACAACCGATTGTGGGAAGGAAATTGAATCTCCTTTTTCTAATACATCCTGAACCGTTAAGTTGTTGCTCACTAAATATTGCGCCATATCTCCAACAACTTTAGAGCTTGGTGTAACTTTTACGATATCGCCAAAAAGCATGTTAACATCAGCGTACATTGCGGTAATTTCATGAAATCGATCTTCCAATCCTAAGGCTTGTGCTTGTGGTTTTAAATTTGAATATTGTCCGCCAGGAATTTCATGTTTAAAGACTTCTCCAGAACCTGCTTTTAAACCCGATTCAAACGGATAATAAAATTCTCGAACCGTTTCCCAATAGTTAGAATATTCGTTCAATGAATCAATATTCAATGGGTTTTCACGTTCATTAAATTTCATCATTTCTACAACCGAATTAAAATTGGGTTGGGATGTTAATCCAGATACGCCACCAAGAGCTACATCAACAACATCAACACCAGCTTCAATCGCTTTTAAATACGTTGCAGATTGAATTGACGAAGTATCATGCGTATGTAAATGAATCGGAATATTAATTTCTTGTTTTAATGCCGAAACCAATTCAAAAGCAGCATACGGTTTTAACAGACCCGCCATGTCTTTTATGGCTAAAATATGTGCTCCAGCATTTTCAATATCTTTGGCTAAACTTGTGTAGTATTTTAGGTTGTATTTGGTGTTCTTCGGATTTAAAATATCGCCAGTATAACAAATCGATCCTTCAGCTAAACCATTCGTTCTGTTTCTGACATGTTCAATACAAGGAGCAATGGATTTTATCCAGTTTAAAGAATCAAAAATTCTAAAAATATCTACACCATTTTCCCAAGATTGTTCTACAAATTTTTCGATTAAATTATCTGGATATGCTGTGTAACCAACTCCGTTTGAGCCTCTAAGAAGCATTTGTAAAAGCGTGTTTGGCATTGCTTTGCGCAATAATTGTAAGCGTTCCCACGGATTTTCTTGTAAAAAACGTAAACAAACATCAAAGGTTGCACCTCCCCAAACTTCCATGCTAAAAATATCAGGATTGTTCTTAGAATACCCTTCAGCAACTTTTAGCATATCAAAAGTTCGCATTCTGGTCGCTAACAAACTTTGATGCGCATCACGCATGGTGGTGTCTGTATAATGAATTTTCTTTTCAGCTTTTAACCACTGAGAAAATTTATCTGGACCTAATTCGGTTAGTAAATCTTTTGTGCCTTTCGGATGCACAGAATGTGTATCAAATTTTGGAACAATAGGCTTTACAAATGTTTTTGTAGGATCTATTTTTTTGACATCCGAATTTCCATTAACAATGACATCGCCTAGGTACGTCACTAATTTGGTCGCTCTATTTCTAGGAGCTTTAAAAATAAATAAATCTGGATTTTGTTTGATAAAATTAACAGTTACTTCTCCTTTTCTAAAAGTTTCGTGTTTTAAAATATTATCTAAAAACGGCATGTTTGTTTTTACACCCCTAATTCTAAATTCTGCCAAAGCACGGCGCACTTTTCTACACGCTCCGTCTAAAGTTCTACTATTTGCAGTCACTTTTACTAACATAGAATCAAAAAACGGAGATACAATTGCACCTTGATAAACAGATCCTGCATCTAATCGAATTCCGAATCCTGAAGCACTTCTATACGTAGTAATTTCTCCATAATCTGGTTTAAAATCGTTCTGTGGATCTTCGGTAGTAATTCTACATTGCAACGCATAACCAGTAACTTTAATAGCTTCTTGATTAGGAATTTTTATTTGCTGATCGGCTAATTTATATCCTCCGGCAATAAATAATTGCGTTTTTACCAAATCGATATTGGTAACCACTTCCGTAACGGTGTGTTCAACTTGAATTCTCGGATTTACTTCAATAAAATAAATAGAACCGTCATCATCAACTAAAAATTCAACCGTTCCAATATTGTTATAATTTACAGCTTTACAAATCTTAATGGCATAGTTGTAAAGTGCCTCTTTTGTTTCTTGTTTTAAACCGTAAGAAGGAGCGAACTCAATTACTTTTTGATAACGGCGTTGTACCGAACAATCACGTTCAAATAAATGAACGGTATTTCCGTAATTATCGGCGACAATCTGAATTTCTATGTGCTTCGGATTTTCAACAAATTTTTCTAAAAAAACGGTATCGTCTCCAAACGCATTTAATGCTTCTCGCTTACTTTCGTTAAAAGCGCCTTTCAATTCTGCAGATTCTCTAATCACTCGCATTCCTCTTCCACCACCACCAGAAGCAGCTTTTAGCATGATTGGATATCCAATGATTTCGGCTTCACTTAAAGCAGTTTCAATATTTTTTAATGGTTTTTCGTTGCTTCTTATAATTGGAATGTTATTCGCAGCGGCTACTTCTTTCGCAGTAATTTTATCGCCAAGAGATGTAAGAACAGATACCTTTGGACCAACGAAAATAATGTCGTTTTCTTCACATTTCTGAGCAAATTTTGCATTTTCTGATAAAAATCCGTAACCAGGATGAATGGCATCAGCGCCACATTCTAAAGCTACTTTTATAAGTTTATTGATATTTAAATAGGGCTTTAACGGCTCGTTGTATTCTCCAATTTGGTAAGATTCATCGGCCTTATATCTGTGAAGGGAATAGCGATCTTCAAAGGTAAAAACACCTACAGTTTTAACATTTATTTCTGTACAGGCTCTAAAGATTCTGATGGCAATTTCACCTCTATTGGCAACAAGGACTTTTTTAATTTTCATATATTTTTTTTATGAGATAAAGTTACTGATTTGAGAAGTTATAAAAGAACAAAGATTTTAATAATTGTTAACAAACTTCTGAGTTATTCTTTTTAATACGCAGCTTCATGAACCATCTTAATGGATCTTCCTGAAGGTTCGTTCATGTTTTTAAAAGCTTGGTCCCATTCTAGGGCAATTTTTGTGCTACACGCAACACTTGGTTCTTGTGGAACACTTAAAGCTGCTGTATCGCTTGGAAAATGTTCTTCAAAAATGGCTCTATAATAAAATTCTTCTTTGTTTTGTGGAGTTTGAATTGGAAACCTAAATTTTGCATTTGCCAATTGTTCGTCTGTAACTTTTTTGTCTACAACTTCTTTTAAAGTGTCTATCCAGTCATAACCAACTCCGTCAGAAAATTGTTCCTTTTGTCTCCACGCAACACTTTGAGGTAACATATCTTCAAATGCTTTACGAATTACCCATTTTTCCATACGCTCTCCATTTATCATTTTATCTTTTGGGTTGATGCGCATGGCAACATCCATAAACTCTTTGTCTAAAAAAGGAACACGGCCTTCTATTCCCCAAGCCATTAAACTTTTGTTAGCTCTTAAACAATCGTACATATGTAATTTGTCTAATTTACGAACGGTTTCTTCATGAAATTCTTTTGCATTTGGAGCTTTATGAAAATATAAGTATCCACCAAAAATTTCATCCGCACCTTCTCCAGAAAGCACCATTTTAATTCCCATAGATTTTATAACTCGCGCCATTAAATACATTGGAGTAGAGGATCTAATTGTGGTAATGTCATATGTTTCGATGTTGTAAATAACATCTCTAATGGCATCTAATCCTTCTTGAATGGTAAATTTAATTTCATGATGAATGGTGCCTATATGATCTGCCACTTTTTGAGCTGCTGCTAAATCTGGAGAGCCTTCTAATCCTACTGCAAAAGAATGTAATTGTGGATACCATGCCTCTTTTTTGTCATCAGATTCAATTCTTTTTTGAGCATATTTTTTAGCAATTGCAGAAATAATTGAAGAATCCAATCCGCCAGAAAGTAAAACCCCGTAAGGAACATCAGACATTAATTGTCTATGAACTGCTGCTTCCAAGGCTTTTTTTATTGCAGTTATACTTGTTTCGTTGTCTTTTACAGCATTATAATCAGACCAATCTCTATTATACCACTGTACCAATTTACCATCTTTACTTGATAAGTAGTGTCCAGGAGGAAATAGTTCAATTTTTGTACAGACACCTTCTAAGGCTTTTAATTCTGAAGCTACATAAAAAGTTCCGTTTTTATCCCAGCCAATATATAAAGGAATAATTCCCATATGATCACGAGCAATAAAATATTCGTCTTTTTCTACATCATACAAAGCAAAACCAAAAATACCATTCATGTCATCAAGAAAAGTTACACCTTTCTTTTGATATAGTGCTAGAATTACTTCACAGTCAGATTCTGTTTGAAAATTATATGTTGATTTCGAGATGCTCAGTCCATCGCCTTCAAATTGTTTTTTTAATTCTCTATGGTTGTAAATTTCTCCGTTTGCAGCTAAAATTAATTTTTTATCCTCGCTAAACAAAGGTTGTTGCCCAGAAGCCGGATCAACAATAGCTAACCTTTCATGAGCCATAATTACTTTATCATCGCTATAAATACCGCTCCAATCGGGTCCACGATGTCTAATTTTTTTAGACATTTCTAATACCTGAGATCTTAAAACTTCCGCTTTTTCTTTTAAATCAAACGCACAAACAATTCCACACATAATCTATCTTTTTTATTCTGAATTTGTTTCAGAAACACATTATTACTTATTTATATGATGCAAATAAACAATTACTATTGTTGTTATTGAATGTAAATGTCGTTATTGGTTTAAAAAATATACTTATAAACAGTAATTAAAAGTAATATGTAAGTTATTGTTGAAATTAATAGGTGAAAAATAGAAATTTGTTATCAAGATAAATTTTTTAAAAAATTTGTTTGGTCATTTAAAAATCTATCATACATTTGTAGCTCAATGATGAATACACAAAACATATGGTGGTGGAACTCTCTTAAACGTTAAGTGAGGAAAAACCTATATGTATATATAACATAATTAAAAAGGCTTATCTCACGATAAGCCTTTTTTGTTTTTAATGTTCAAATGTCACCTCGAGCGCAGTCGAGAGGTTATTAAGGAGGATAAAATTAAAAAGGTCTCGACTGCGTTCGACCTGACAAAAGGATACTGAAATAAATTCAGCATACATGAAAAAATTACAATTTAAAACGACTAGCACAACTCGAATTTCAGATACAGTAACTCCGGTTGGTTTGTATTTACGATTTAGAGATGCATACGCCAATTCGCTGTTATTAGAAAGTTCAGATTATCACAGTAAAGAAGAAAGTTTTTCTTTTATATGTATTGAGCCAATGGTAACCATGAAAGTTGAAAACCACAATTTTGTGATCTCGCAAAAAGGAAAAACAATTGAAAAGCATTCTATTGATAAAAATTTTTATGAATTGTTTGATAATTTTTCAAAGTCTATTGATTTAGATTGTGATGCAAAACTAAAATCATTCAACGGATTGTACGGATATACAACCTATGATAGCGTTCAGTATTTTGAAAATATTCAACTGAATGTAAAAGATGCGCCGTCTAAGATTCCGTTGATGCAATACAGTTTTTATCGATTTATTATTGCTATCAATCATTTTAATGATGAAATGACTTTGATTGAAAATATTGAACAAGGAACGGAATCAAGAATTTCAGAAATTGAAACCATTATAAAAGCGCAAACTTTTAATACCCAGAAATTTGAAATTAAAGGAGAAGAAACCTCCAATTGTACCGACGAAGATTTTAAAGAATATGTAGTCAAAGCAAAAGCACATTGTAAACGTGGCGATGTTTTTCAGTTGGTATTATCACGTCAGTTTCAACAAGCATTTAAAGGCGATGAATTTAATGTGTATAGAGCATTGCGTTCTATAAATCCATCACCTTATTTATTCTATTTTGATTATGGCTCTTTTAAATTGATGGGTTCTTCACCAGAAGCGCAAATTAAAATCAATGGAGGTAAAGCAATTATCAATCCGATTGCAGGAACTTTTAGAAGAACTGGTGATATGGCAGAAGATATTAAACTAGGAAAAAAATTATCCGAAGATAAAAAAGAAACTGCAGAACATGTAATGTTAGTTGACTTGGCTAGAAATGATTTAAGCAAACATGCCGAAAATGTAAAAGTTGAGGTGTTTAAAGAAGTACAATATTTTAGTCATGTAATTCATTTGGTTTCTACAGTAAAAGGAAACATAAAAGGAAATCCGATAAATATTGTTGGAGATACTTTTCCTGCCGGAACGTTGAGCGGCGCACCAAAATACAAAGCGATGCAATTAATTGATCAATATGAAAATCAATCTCGCGGATTTTATGGCGGAGCAGTTGGAATTATAGGATTGGATGGTTCGGTAAATTTAGCCATCGCAATTCGTTCTTTTGTGAGTAAAAGCAATGTGTTGTATTATCAAGCTGGCGCAGGAATTGTCATCCATTCTGATGAAGAAAAAGAATTACAAGAAGTAAATAATAAATTAGCAGCGTTAAAAAAAGCATTGCTTTTAGCAGAAGGTATATAAACTAGCAATATGCTTTATGCGGTAAGCTTTATGCATACTGCTTATTGCTTATTGCTTATAGCATAAAAAAATGAACATATTAATATTAGACAACTACGATTCTTTTACCTACAACCTAGTTCACATGGTAGAAGATATTACTGGAAATTTGCCAGATGTTTTTAGAAATGATGAAATTACAGTTGAAGAAATTCAGAGATATGATGTGATAATTTTATCTCCTGGTCCAGGAATACCTGATGAAGCAGGAATTTTAAAAGAAGTCATTGCAACATATGCTGGAAGAATTCCAATATTTGGAGTTTGTTTAGGATTGCAAGCAATTACAGAAGTTTTTGGTGGACAGATTGAAAATATGGGAGAAGTATTTCATGGAGTTGCAACTGAAATGGAAATCATAAAAAAGGAAGCAATTATTTTTAAAGGAATTCCGCAAAAATTTGAAGCAGCAAGATATCATTCTTGGATAGCATCAAATGAAAATTTTCCTAGAACAATTACAATTACCGCGGCAGATGAAAACGGTGGAATTCAGGCAATTGAACACAAGGAATTTAATATTTCTGCAGTTCAGTTTCATCCAGAATCAATATTGACAGAAGTTGGAGAACAAATTGTTCGTAATTTTTTAGAAAACATTAAAAAGTAAATTGTCTCCTCGAGCGCAGTCGAGAGGTTTTAATTAGGTCTCGACTGCGCTCGACCTGACAAAAAGATACTGAAATAAATTCAGCATAAAATGAAAGCAATTTTAAACGATTTATATCAACAAAAGACCTTATCAAAATCGCAAGCAAAAGAGATTTTAATCAACATTGCAAACGAACAATACAACGACGCGCATTTAGCATCGTTTATGACCGTTTTTATGATGCGTCCAATTACTGTTGATGAGCTTTCTGGTTTTAGAGATGCGTTAAAAGAATTGGCAATAAAAGTTGATTTATCTGATTTTAACACCATCGATATTGTTGGAACTGGTGGCGATGGAAAAGACACTTTCAATATTTCGACATTAACCTCATTTATTGTTGCTGGAACAGGGCAGAAAGTAGCGAAACACGGAAACTATTCTGTATCTTCTCAATCTGGTTCCTCAGATATGTTAGCCAGTTTTGGATATGAATTCACCAATGATGAAAACATTTTAAAACAGCAGTTAGAAGCAGCAAATATTTGTTTTTTACATGCACCAAAATTTCATCCAGCGATGAAAGCCGTTGGACCAACACGAAAAGCCTTGGCACTGAAAACATTTTTTAATATGTTAGGCCCGTTGGTAAATCCGAGTTCATCACAAAATCAATTGCTAGGAACTTTTAACTTAGAAGTAGCGCGTTTATACAATTATATTTTACAAGAAGAAGACAGCAATTACGGAATTGTGCATGCCCTAGATGGTTATGATGAAATATCATTAACTGGCGCTTTTAAATTGTTTACAAAACAAGGAGAGCAATTAATTACTCCAGAAGATTTAGGTTTTAAAAATATAGCGCAGTCAGAAATATTTGGAGGAAATTCAGTTGCTGATGCAGCAAAAATATTTAAAACCATTATTGAAGGAAAAGGAACAGAAGCACAAAATAATGTAGTGTTAACAAATGCGGCTTTTGCATTGAAAATTGTTGATGAAAATAAATCTTTTCAAGATACCTTTGCAGAAGCAAAAGAATCGCTTTTTGGATTGAAAGCAAAACAAAGTTTGAGTAAAATAATAAAATAGTGTTCTCGATACAATTTTCTCATAAAATCGAAAATCACTCGAACTGACAAACGTATTGTCACATCGAGTGAATTTATGAAGAATGAATAAATTTGTATCGAGATGTAATTAAAATAAAGATGACAATTTTAGACAAAATAATCGCATTTAAAAAGAAGGAAATCGCCAAGATAAAAGCAGAAGTTCCTTTAAAGAAATTAGTAGAAAGTCCGAATTTTGACAGAAAAGTATTTTCACTGAAAAAATCGTTGTTAGAAGTTGGTTCAACCGGAATTATTGCCGAGTTTAAACGTCAATCCCCATCCAAAGGAATTATCAATAATAAAGCAACAATTGCGGATGTAACTAACGGGTATTTAGATGCTAATGTTGCAGCGCAATCTATTTTGACAGATACTTCGTTTTTTGGAGGAACGATGGCAGATTTAATGGAGGCAAGAGTTATCAACCAGCAAAAACCAATCTTAAGAAAAGATTTTATTGTTGATGGATTTCAAATTGTGGAAGCCAAAGCAATTGGAGCAGATGTGATTTTGTTAATTGCAGCTTGTTTAACAAAACAAGAGCTGAAAAATTACGGACAATTAGCAACTGATTTAGGATTGGAAGTGTTGTACGAAATACATAATCAAGAAGATTTGTATAAGATCGAGTTAGATAATAAGATTATCGGAATTAATAATAGAAATCTAAACACATTTAAAGTTGATTTAGAGAATTCAATTCTTTTGGCTGATCAAATTCCGGATACTTGTGTAAAAGTTTCTGAAAGCGGAATTTCAGATCCTAGAATTATTACAGGATTAAAAGAATATGGTTTTCATGGATTCTTGATTGGAGAAAATTTTATGAAAGAAGAAAATCCAGGTTTGGCGTGTCAAGAATTTATAAGTCAAATACGTTAACGTCATTACGAGGAGTAACGACGAAGTAATCTGTTTTTTAATTATGAGATTGCTTCACTTTGTTTGAAATGACAAAAAAGAATAAGATGAAACTGAAAATTTGCGGAATGAAATACCTAGAAAATATTCAGGAAGTTGCAGCATTGCAACCAGATTATTTGGGCTTTATTTTCTATGAAAAATCAAAGCGTAATTTTGAGGGTGTCATTCCGGTTATTTCAAAGTCTATCAAAAAAACAGGTGTATTTGTCAATGCAAGTACCGATGAAGTTATAGCAAAAATTAATCTTTACGATTTGCAAACTGTTCAATTACATGGTGATGAAAGTGTTGACTTTTGCAAAGAATTGAGAAGTCAATTTTTTAATAGTATTGAACTAGAAATTATCAAAGTATTTGGAATAAAAGATGAATTCAATTTTGATACTTTAAAGCCATATTTAGGAGTTGTTGATTACTTTTTATTCGATACAAAAGGAAAAGAGAGAGGAGGAAACGGTGTTGCTTTTGATTGGAATATTTTAGAAAAATATCCATTTACAAAACCATTTTTTTTAAGTGGCGGAATTGGTTTAGAACAACAAGAAGAAATACATCAAATTAGAAAAACAGATTTGCCTATTTACGCATTAGATGTAAATAGTAAATTTGAAAATAAACAAGGATTTAAGAAAATAGAAGATTTAAAAAAATTTAAAGAAAACGTCATTACGAGCAAAGCGAAGTAATCTGTTTGATCATAAATAGATTGCTTCATTACATTCGCAATGACAGAAAACAATAAAAATGAAATCAAAATTTCAACCCACTAAGGAAGGATATTATGGGCAATTTGGCGGAGCTTTTATTCCTGAGCTGTTATATCCAAATGTAAAAGAATTAGAAGATAATTATTTAAAAATTTTGGAATCCTCAGCTTTTCAAGATGAATATAAATATTTGTTGCAACATTATGTTGGTCGTCCAAGTCCGTTGTATTTAGCAAAACGTTTGTCAGAAAAATACGGCGCTACTATTTATTTAAAACGCGAAGATTTAAATCATACCGGTGCTCATAAAATAAACAATACCATTGGTCAGATTTTAGTAGCGAAACATTTAGGGAAAACCAAAATTATTGCAGAAACAGGAGCAGGGCAGCATGGAGTTGCAACAGCAACAGTTTGTGCATTGATGAATTTGGAATGTGTTGTTTTTATGGGAGAAACCGATATCAAACGACAAGCGCCAAATGTTGCAAGAATGAAAATGCTAGGAGCAAAAGTTATTTCGGCAACAAGTGGTAGTAAAACCTTAAAAGATGCAACAAATGAAGCCATCAGATATTGGATTCAACACCCAGAGACGTATTATTTAATCGGCTCGGTTGTTGGTCCACATCCTTATCCAGATATGGTTGCACGTTTGCAAGCGGTTATTTCTGAAGAAATGAAAGTGCAATTAAAAGTACTAACAGGTAAAGAAAATCCTGATACACTTATTGCGTGTGTTGGAGGAGGATCAAATGCTGCTGGAGCATTTTATCATTATTTAGATGATGAAAATGTAGAGTTAATTGCTGTTGAGGCAGCTGGTTTGGGAGTTGATTCAGGAGAAAGTGCAGCAACTTCTCAGTTGGGAGATGTTGGTGTAATTCATGGAAGTAAGACTCTTTTGATGCAAGATGAATATGGACAAATTATCGAGCCTTATTCCATTTCTGCTGGATTAGATTATCCAGGAGTTGGCCCTTTGCATGCTTTTTTACACGAATCAAAACGCGCAAAATTTATGAATGCTACGGATAAAGAAGCGTTGGATGCTGCTTTTGAATTGACTCAGTTAGAAGGAATTATTCCTGCTTTAGAAAGTGCTCATGCATTGGCGGTCTTACCAAAATTGAAGTTGGAAAGAAACCAAGTTGTGGTGATTAATTTATCAGGTAGAGGAGATAAGGATTTAGAAACGTATATCAATCATTTAGAAAAGTAAATGTCATTCCTCGTAGACAAAAAACTTTCATTTCCAGCTTTTTAAAAATGATAATTTAAAATAAAAAATGATAACCTCACAGGTTTTTAAAACCTGTGAGGTCTCTTAAAAAAATAAAAATGAAATCATTAAAAAACATATTTCAAGAAAAAGAAAACTTGCTATCGATTTTTTTTACCGCTGGATTTCCAAATTTAAATGATACAACAAAAATAATTTCAGAGCTAAGTAATAATAATGTAGATTTTATTGAAATCGGTTTGCCATATTCTGATCCTTTAGCAGATGGACCAACGATTCAAAATAGTAGTCAAGTTGCGTTGCAAAACGGAATGAATTTAGACATTGTTTTTGAACAATTAAAATCGATTAAAGACACAAATTCTACTCCGTTGGTTTTAATGGGATATTTGAATCAATTATTAAAATATGGTGAAGATAAATTTTGTAAAGCTTGTGTAGATTGCGGAATTGAAACGTTAATTTTACCAGATTTACCAATGATTGAATATGAAAATCATTATCAGCAATTGTTTAAAAAATATGGATTGATAAATGTGTTTTTAATTACGCCACACACATCCGAAGAACGAATTCGAAAAATTGATTCTTTAACAGAAGCTTTTATTTATGTAGTTGCATCTGCCTCAATTACTGGAGCAAAAGGAAAAATATCAAATCAACAAATTGCCTATTTTGAACGCATAAAATCTATGAATTTAAAAAGTAAGTTGATTATTGGTTTTGGGATTTCTGATAAAAAAACATTTAATATGGCTTGCAACTATGCAAATGGAGCCATTATTGGTTCAACGTTTATAAAGTATTTAAAAAATAATGGAGTTGATAAAATCGATGAATTTATACAATCGGTTATTTCATAAAAAAGAGGCAAACCATTTGGTTTGCCTCTTTTTTGTTTTATGATTGAGTTTATTAATACACTTTTTTACCATTTAAATATGTAGCAACAACTTTAGTTTTATGTATTTTACTTCCTTCAACTTCCATAATATTTTGATTTAGGATAATGAAATCTGCAAATTTACCAACTTCAATACTTCCTTTTTCGTTCTCTTCAAAGTTTGAATGTGCTGCCCAAATGGTCATTCCACGTAAAGTTTCTTCTCTAGTTAATGCATTTTCCATTTGAAATCCATCTTTTGGATATCCTTCTGTATCTTGTCTTGTTACAGCCGCAGAAAATGTTAAAAACGGACTTACTTTTTCTACTGGAAAATCAGTTCCCAAAGCTACACTTCCGTATTTGTTTAATAAATCTTTAAACGCATATGCACCTTTCATTCTGTCTTTTCCAACTCTGTCAATAGCCCAATACATATCAGAAGTTGCGTGAGTTGGCTGTATAGAAGGAACAATATTATCAAACAAATCAAAATCTTCTGGAGAAATAATTTGAGCATGCTCAATTTTCCAACGTCTATCTTTTTGACCTTTTAAAGCTGTTTTATAAGTCTTTAAAATATGTGTATTTGCAGAATCTCCAATTGCATGTGTATTCATTTGATAATCTGATTTTGCAATTTGATTTGCAATTTCTGTATATCTAGTAGGATTAAAAATCATAGCACCAAAATGGTTGTCTCTGTCGCTATATGGTTTGCGCATTACTGCGCCACGAGAACCTAAAGCTCCATCGCCATAGACTTTAAAAGATCGCACATTTAATCGGTCTGTTTTAATAATTCCTTTCGGAATAAAGTAATCTAAATTTTTCTGACTTACAGAAACCATTGCGTAAATACGCATTTTTAAATCTCCAGATTTTTGCAAACTATCCATTAAATCGATGGTAGATTTTCCAACTCCAGCGTCATTAACTGTTGTTAAACCGTAACTGAAAGCAACTTTTTGTGCATCTAGTAAACCTTGAATTTCTTCTTTTTTTGTTGTGTTTGGAGTTTTGATGTAGCTCATTGCAGCATCAATTAAAACACCAGTCAATTTTCCGTTTTTTTGAATAAATTCTCCACCAGATATTTTCTTAGGGAATTTTCTGCTTGATAAACCAGAATATTTTAAAGCAGCTTCATTTACTAATAATGCATGCCCATCAACTCTTCTAATTGCAACTGGTGTATCAGGAAATAATTTGTCTAATTTTTCTTTTGTTGGGAATTCTTTTACCTCCCAATCGTTTTGATCCCAACCACGACCAGTAATATAATCTGCATTTTTTTCTTTTTTAAATGCCGCTAGTTTTTCTAAGACTTCGTCGTAACTTTTTGTGCCTCTTAAATCTACTTTTTGTAAAGCCAAACCTAATCCAAAGAAATGACAATGTGCGTCAATAAAACCAGGCACGATTGTTTGATCTTTTGCATCAACAGTTTTTAATGTTGCGTATTTTTTTTGGATTTCATCATTGGTGCCAACAGCCATAAATTTTCCATCTTTAACCGCAAAACTTTTTGCTTTATCAAAATTAGTATTTACGGTATATGCATTTGCATTGATAACAATTAAATCAGCTTTTTCTTGTTGTTGACAAGCAAAAAAAGAACTTAAAATAACGAGTGATAAAATAAATTTTTTCATTGTATTATTATTTAGTTTGGCGTGTTGTTGTATAGATATTTATCCATTAAATAAATCATACTTGCCATTGAAGCACTTCCTAATTCGAGTTCACGTTTGTTAACTTTATCAAATGTATCAGTTGCTGCATGATGATAATCAAAATAACGTTGAGAATCTGGACGATACCCAACCAAAGTAACTCCTTCTGCTTTTAATGGACCAATATCGGCACCACTTCCACCTTTATCAATATCGTGTAAACCGTATGGAGCTAATAATTTTTTCCAGCTTTTTAATAAGTTGGTGTTTGCTGAATTTGCATCGATTGTAAATCCTCTTGGCGTATGACCACCAGCATCAGATTCTAATCCGCCAACATGTATTTCTTTGGTTGTTTTTACAGCATTTGCGTATGTATTTGCGCCTCCGCCACCTTGTTCTTCATCCATAAAGAAAACCACACGAATGGTGTTTTTTGGTTTGATGTTATTTTCTTTAAAAAGATGTAATACTTCTAAAGATTGAACAATTCCTGTTCCGTCATCATGAGCGCCATCACCTAAATCCCATGAATCTAAATGTCCGCCAACAACAATTACTTTTTCAGGATTTTCTGAACCTCTAATTTCGCCAATTACATTAAATGATTTTTCTTTTGGTAAGTTTTTACTACTCTGTTTTAGATATACTTTTAAATTCGGATTTTCTTTTAAACTCTTGCTTAAATTCTCAGCTGCCAACGTACTAATTGCAGCAGCAGGAATGTATTCGCTCTTAGGAATATCTCCATAACGCATGGTTCCTGTATGAGGATAATTATCAATATTATTGGTCATAGAACGAACAATTACAGCTAATGCGCCAAATTTACCAACAGTTGCAGCTCCACTTCCTCTTTGATCTACACAACCGCCATATGCTCTAAAAGTGTTGATTAATGTATTGTCAAAAGGTCTGTTAAAAAAGATGATTTTCCCTTTTGCTTTTGTTCCTAAAGCTTCTGCTTCTTTTAAACTAAAAACTTCGATAACTTCTGCAGAAACTCCGTTTTTTGGAGTAGAAATTGAACCTCCTAAAGCGCAAACCGCCATGTCAAATTTCTTCCCGTTAGAAATATAATATGCAACTTCTTTTTCTCCTCTAACCCAATGTGGAACCGTTGCAGGTTGTAACCAAACCGAATCTAAACCAGCTTCTTTCATTACTCGTTCACCCCATTTTACAGCCAGAGCTGCTTCTGGAGAACCAGATAATCTTCCGCCAACATTTGTTGTTAAATCACGAAGCCATTCGTACGATTTACCGCTTAACAATGCAGTATCAAATATTTTTTTAATAGTTGCTGCATCAACTTTTTCTGCTGCTGTTAATTCGTTTAAAGGTGTTTTTGTTTCTTTTTTTTCATTACATGCAACTACTAAAATTGCAAAAAGAAAAAGAATGGATAGTTTTTTCATTGGTTGTAGTTTTATAAAAGTGTATAAATCTACATAAAATCGATGAAATAAAGAAGATGTTTATTTTGTTGTAACTAAATTAGTTTGATTTCTAATGATGCTATCATCAAAAATCAAATTTATAACTTATTCCTCCTAAAACTTGAAAACCTTGTACAGTATAATTACTGAACTGTTGATATTCTGAGTTTAAGACATTATTCATTTTTAAAAACGCAGTAAACTTGTCATTAAAATGATAGCCTCCATTAATGTTTACATCAACAAAAGATTTTAAGGTTTGCACTCCGTTTATTGTTGATGGATATGTTCCGCTATACGTAACGTCTTTTCTGTCGGAAACAAAAAAAACATTTACATCTGTGTACCATTTTATAGCCTTGTAATTTCCAAATATCTGAGCATTCATTGTTGGTAAATTCCATGCTTCAGGTTGGTTTGTTAAGGTGTACGAATTAAATTCTCCGTTAGCACCAATAACCAAGTTTCTATTTACATCAACTGTAAACTCTCCAAAAAAGGAAAGTGTTTTAACAGCATCATACACTACAGAAAAAGAATTTCCGTATTCATAGCCTTTTAAAGGAACAGAATTTGAAATACTTGTTGTCCCGTCTGATTTAGAATTGTTTCTAAGAAATAGAGCTTTATCATCTTCATCGCTATAACTTGCTTTTAGATCGTAATTAACATTTGGAGATAATTTTCCGTTTAATCCACCAAAGAATTCATATTTTTTATTGGTTTGTGTGATGAATTGCGTTGGAGAAATGTACGGATTTTCATTACTAAAATCTTTATACGTATTTGTTTTTAAATCTCCACCAGCACCAACATATACATTTACATAATTTGCAACTAAAGGATAATTGATATTAATATCTGGATATACAAAAACTTGACTTATTTTATTTTCAAGATCGGATGTGAAATATACTTTAGCACCAACTCTAAACGTAAAATCATTGTACTCAAAATTGTATTTTGGAGCAACACCAACAGTAAAGAAACTGTGTTCTAATCTTGTTGCTGCACTATACGATTGTGCAAATTCTCCGTTTACATAATCAAAAGAAGTGTCTAAAATTAAATCGTTTAATTTTCTGCCAATGTTTTTTAATGCTATTTTAAATTGAGGTTTAAAAGCAAATCGCAATTCTTTACTAAATAATCCATCAGAGAAAAAAGAAAGATTTACTTTGCTAGAATTGATATAGTAATCTTCAAAAACTATTTCTGCTTCTGTTTCAAAATTAGTATAGGTTTGTTCTTCGTTTATGGTAGAAATGGTTGCTGGTAAATACGTAATTGAACTTGGTAAGCCGTACCAATTGTATTTATTTTGTTCATAATTTGCTCCAATTTTCCAAGAAAAATAACGTTCTTCTTGTTTGTAATATGCGCCAAATTTCATGTTAGAAAAATTGCTGTTTAGCGGAGTTGTATCAATACTGTTTTCTGATGAAATGTATTTTGCATACAAACCAAAATCGTTCTTAAATCGTGTTGCATGATGCAAAAATGCTTCTACAAAAGGTGTTGAGTAATTTCCAAAACCAGTGGCTAAATAATTTTTGTACAAACGTTCTTTAACGCCCATATTAATTCCTTTTGCAACGCCACTTTTAGGAATAAATGTTGATGCAACTGGGGCAGAAAAAATCTGATATTTTAATTGTTTCTTTTGTCTTTTTGCACCCAACTGAATTTTAGGGTTTTTCTTAATTTTAAAAGCATCAGAAATTGTAGGAGTATAAGATGTAACAACATTTATTACTTCTGTTTTTATGGTGTCTTTTGCCTTTTTAGTTTGAGCAATTACAAGTGTACTTAAAGTACATAAGCAAAGTGTTAATACAATTTTTCGCATTGTTTTAATCTCTTTAATTATTGTTAGGAGTTACAGATTCGTTTGTTTTTGCTTCGTTTGTTTTTATGATAGAAAGTTCTCTTTGAGCATCTAAAATAACATCTTCAAACTGTGTGAAGTTTTTAATAATGTTTTCTAAAATATACGTTGCTTGATAAGCATCTTTTAATCCATAATAGTTTTTTGCCATTATAATATAGCTTTTTACACCCCAATATTTATAGGTAGAATAATCTGCAATTAATGTTTGTACTACTTTGTTTGATGCTGCATATTTTTTATCCTGATTTTTAAAGTATGCATTAAAATACAACGCTTCTGCTTTTAATTCTCCACTTGCATTGTGCTCAACTTCGTTGTAAAATTCTTCTGCAGTTTTTAAATCGTCTGTTTTAAAAGCAGAACGCGCAATAATTGTCTTGGCATCAAACTCAACATTTTCTTCTAATTTGTCTTTCTGCAACACTTTTTCTGCATAAGCAACAGCTTCATCAAATAAATTTTTCTGATAGTAACTTTTCATTAAATTACTTTGTGCAAATAAAATATTCTGTGGATAATTAGCTTCTTGTTCTAAACGAATTAAAAGCGGAGTAGCATTAACCCAATCTGCTTTCTCTAAATAAATTTGTGATAATTTGTTTAATGATTCTTCGCTAAATTCACTTTGATTTTGATTTACAACATATGTGTAATATTGTACAGCTTTTTCTGCTTGATTTATTTTTGATAAAGATTGCGCCAAATAAAAATTAGCTTTTAAAGCATTTAATCCGTTCGGAAAAGCAGCAATGTATTTTTTAAATCCTTCGATTGCTTTTTCAGCATTGTTTTCTAGAAATTTATTTTCGGCAGCTTCATACGTTGCATTATCTAAATCTGCGTCGGTAACATTTACAAAAGAAATATTTTTTACCCAAGCAGCATATATATCAACTTGGCCTAAATCAACATACACATTTCTGGCGTTTGTAACCGCGCCTTTTGCTTCGTTAGAATTCGGATATTCACTTACAATTCTTTTAAATCGTTCTAAAGCTTTTGCATTGTTATTTTCATTATAATACAGCAAACCTTGACGCAATAATGTATTTGGAATATAAGAACTTTTAGTGTGCTGAGATAAAAGCGTATTAAATGTTTCGTGTGCTTTTGCATTGTTTTTTACAGCAACGTAGGTGTTTGCTAATTGAAACAAAGCATCATCTTGTAAATTGGTAAATTCGTAATTGGTTACTAAATCGTTTAGCATGCTAATTTTTTTAGTGTTATCACCTAAAAACCCAAAGCTAATTGCTTTTTGATACATTGCATAATCAGATCCAACACCCAAATTATTAATTACTTTATCGTAAGCAGAAATTGCATTTGCATATTTTTTAGTTACAAAATAACAATCTGCTAAACGGATATTTGCATCGTCTAATAACGGATTGTCTTCTTTTGTTTTTCTGATAAAACTATTGAATGAACTCGCTGCTTTTGTATACTCTTTTAATTTAAAATGACTGTATGCAATGTTGTAATCGATGGTGTTAAAAGCATCAATTTGTGATGCTCCAGAAGTTTTCTTAAAGGTTGTAAACCCGTCTAAAGATTTTTTAAAATTAGACAACTGAAAATCGGTTTCTGCTTTCCAATACAAAGCTGAAACTTTTATTTTGTTATTAGAAGAAGTTGTTGCAGCAGAAAAATAAGGATAGGCTTCTTGTAATTTTTTTAAATTGAATAATTGAACGCCTCGGTAATAAGACACCTCTTTGGTCAATGCTTTGTTTTCGTTGCTTTTCTTTTTTGCTAAATAATCTAAAGCTCCTTGGTAATCTTGCTGATGTAAATAAGAAGTTACCACCAATTGATTTATTTCTTGATAGAAAGAAGATTTTGGATAAGCCTTTAAAAAATCTTGCAACACTTCTGCAACACTTTTATACGGATTTCCTTGTTCGTAACTTAATTTGGCGTAATTTAAAAAAGCATCTTCTTTAATTTTTGCATCAAAATCCATTTCACTTGCGCTTTTAAAAGCGTTTAAAGCTTCGGGTTTTCTATCTAAATACAAATAACATTCGGCTAAGTGATAATATGCGTTTTGAGAAAAACTGTTTTTATCGTCAATAATTTTATTAAAGTTTTTTACAGCATTTTCAAAATCGTTTTGTTTGTAATATGTGTATCCTAATTGATAATAATCCGTATTATTCCATTTACCTCTTTTCCCTTTATATGCTCTTAAAAATGGGAGTGCTTCTTTGTATTTTTTTAAATTGAAATAGCTTTCACCAACAATTTTAGAAATGTCTGATATTTCTTTTTGCTTCGGATCTTTTAATAGTTTTTCTCCAATTTCTATGCTTTTTTTAAATCGCCCGTCTTTAAAACTAATGTCTAATAAATAATACGTCACTTCACTTTTATAAGAAGCTTGTTTTGCAATTTCTTGTAAATGTATTTCTGCAGTTTCGTAATCTGCTTGTTTGTAAGCGATAAACCCGAAGTAATATCTAGAATCGTTTCCGTAACGAGCATCATTAATTAAAGGGAAGAATTTTTTTCTGGCTAATTTTAAATTTCCAGTCGATAATAATGCGTAACCCATTTTAAAATCAAGTTCCTTTTTGTTATCTGTTGAGAGCACATTTCTATTTACTTTATAATACCACTTTAAAGCATACGCTGCTTTCTTATTTGCAAAATAGTAATTACCAACATTTAAAAATGCTTTTTCTTTTTTATTGCTATTTGGGTTATTCTCAACAAAATTTATCACCATTTTATCGGCTTCAACCTGATTTAATTTTATAGCAGACATTGCTGTATAATATTCTGAATCTGATTTTAAAGTTGTACTACTTTCGCTTTTCAAAGCAACTTCTTTAAATATTTTTTGAGCAGCAGCGTACGCTTTGTTATTGTAAAGTTCAATAGCATTGTTATAAGCTGCTAAATGGTTTGTGTATGCTTCTGTTTGTTGTGCAAAAATAATACTAGAACTAAATGTAATTAAAACTAAAAAAGCAAATTTTTTAAAAAAGCGAATATTCATTTTTCTTAAAGGGTTTTTTGGCTATTTGAAAACTATAACGCAGTTTTTTTTGTTTTGTTTGATTTACATCCCAAAAAACAAACGTTGGTTTAAAAATCAAAGATAAAAATAGTTAAAGATTAATTCTCTTAATATTTCTTTAAACTGATAAGAAAATTATAAGTTTGTAGAAACTACTTTTTATGGCAGATCCAATTTTACACCTAGAAGATGCAGATATTTACCAAAGAGATAATTTGGTGCTTTCTAAAGTCAATTTAAAAATTGAAAAAGGAGCCTTTTTTTATCTGATTGGAAAAACCGGAAGCGGTAAAAGTAGTTTGATGAAAACCTTGTATGGTGATTTAAACTTAAAACGCGGAAAAGGAACGATTGTTGGTTTTGATTTAAATACCTTAAAAGAAAAAGAGATTCCATTTTTAAGAAGAAAAATAGGAATTGTATTTCAAGATTTTAAATTATTAAACGATAGAACCGTTTTTGACAATCTATTATTTGTATTAAAAGCAACTGGCTGGAAAGACAAAGAAAAAATGACCGCAAAAATTTATGAAGTTTTAGAAAAGGTTGATATGAAAACCAAAGATTACAAAAAACCTTTTGAACTTTCTGGCGGAGAACAACAACGTGTTGCAATTGCAAGAGCTTTGCTAAATGATCCTGAATTAATTTTAGCAGATGAACCAACAGGAAATTTAGATCCAAAAACTTCGTTAGAAGTAATGGAGTTACTAAACGGAATTCATCAAAGCGGAAAATCGATTTTAATGGCTACGCATGATTATGCATTGATTGTAAAGTTTAAACAAAAAACAATTAAGTGCGAAGGCGGTGAGGTGTTTGAAGTTGTACAACAAGCAATTATTTAAGAAAACGGATGTTGAACTCAAAAAAGAAAATATTTGTTGCAGTAACCAATGATATTTCTACAGATCAACGAGTTCATAAAATTTCTAATTATTTAGTCCGTAAAAATTTTGATGTTTTGGTGTACGGAAGAGTTTTATCAACAACTTTTTCTCTAAAAAGGACGTATCAAATTCAACGAAAAAAACATCTTTTTAATCATCATTTTTTGTTTTATGCTGAATATAATTTTCGCTTATTTTTTAAATTACTTTTCTATAAATGCGATGTTATTTTAGCAAATGATTTAGATACATTGCCTGCTTGTTTTTTTGCAAGTAAATTTAAAAAAACCAAATTAGTTTACGATAGTCACGAATTATTTTCTGAAGGTCCAGAATTGCAGGGACGGAATTTTGTAAAAGGTTTTTGGAGAATGCTAGAAAATTTTTTCTTACCGAAAATCAAAAAATCTTATACAGTAAGTCAATCTATCGCAGATTATTATAATACAAAACACAAAGCTAATTTTGGCGTTGTAAAAAATGTTCCGTTGTTGCAAAGAGAGATTGTGAAGGTTGATGCAAAATTTCCAACAAAATATAAAACGGTATTGTATCAAGGAGTTTTAAATCCGGGAAGAGGCATAAAACCAATGATAAAAGCCTTGCATTTACTAGAAAATGTAGATTTAATAATTATTGGATACGGAAAAGTAGAAGTAGCATTGCAACAATTTGTAAAAGACGAATTATTAGAGAGTCGCGTTCATTTTTTAGGTAGAATCCCGCACGAAGAATTGCCAAATTACACAAAATTAGCAACAATCGGAATGGTGTTGGAAGAACCATTAGGGCTTAGCTTTGAATATTCCTTACCCAATAAATTGTTTGATTATATACATGCCGAGTTGCCAATAATTTGCGGTAATTTACCAGAAATAAAAAATATCGTAGAAACTCATAAAGTTGGCGTTGTTGTAGAAAATTACGAGCCAAAATCGATAGCGAAAGAAATTCAGAATTTGTTAGAAAATAAAGAATTATATCTGCAAATAAAATTGAATCAACAAAAAGCAAAAAACGAATTTTGCTGGGAAAAAGAACAACAATTATTAGACAACTATTTTAATTAAAAAGACATCGAAAAAACGATTTCCATAATAATTCCTACGTATAACAATCTTGAGAAATTAAAAGAGTGTGTTGCGAGTATTCAACATCAAAAATTTAGAGATTTTGAAGTTTGGATTGTTGATGGAAATTCATCCGACGGAACAATAGAGTATTTACAAACGTTAAAAAAGCCTTTTCACTTTATTTCAGAAAAAGATAACGGAATTTACGACGCTATGAACAAAGGAATTTCTTTGTCAAGGGGAAAATGGTTGTATTTTTTAGGATCGGATGATTCTCTAAAAGATGATACAACTTTAGAGAATATTGCAATAGAATTACAATCAAATTTTGATGTTGTTAGTGGAAAAATACAATATCTATTTACCAATTCAGATTCGCGTCAAATCAAAAAAAGAAATGGAATTTTTTCTTCTAAATGGTCTAAAAAATTATGGATTAAAAACACGGTACATCATCAAGCAACTTTTTATAAAAGAGAGTTGTTTGATGAGAATCAATACAATACAAATTATAAAGTATTAGCAGATTATGAGATTAATTTACGTTTGTTTAAAAATAAAAAGAGAGTAAAAACGATCCCTAATATTATTGCTTTTTGCAATAGTAAAGGTATTTCTAAAAACTACAATTGGTCATTATATAAAGAAGAAATTAAATTTAAAACAAAATTGTCATCAAAATTATTGTGGCCTTTGTTTTTTAAAATAGCGTTGTTAAAATTTCTTTTTAAGAAAACATAAAAAACCCGCCTCATTAATAAAAACGAAGCGGGAAAATTGCTATGAAAAAGAATGATAAGAAACTCTTATCACATACTTAGACTCTAGTTTTGTAAAAAACTTACTGTCAGTTATTTACTTTAACAAAATTTTGTGATTTTACTTCAATTTATCAGCATGTAATTTTCTGAGTGTATTCAGTTTTGGTGTAATTACATAACTACAATATCCTTGTTCTGTATTTTCTCTATAATAATTTTGATGTTCCATTTCTGCTTCGTAAAAAATAGTAAGCGGACTAATTTCAGTTACTATTTTATCTTCGTAAATTTCAGCTAATTGATGAAGTACTTTTTCTGAAATTTCTTTTTGAGTATCATTTTGAAAAAAAATGACAGAACGATATTGAGTTCCCCTGTCTGCTCCTTGTTGATTTAAAGTTGTAGGATTGTGCGTTGTCATAAAAATGATGAGAATATCCTCAAAAGAAATGATGGTTTTATCAAAAGTAATTTGAATCACTTCTGCATGACCCGTTAATCCAGAGCAAATTTCTCTATAGGTTGGTTTTCCAGGAACTGTTCCGCCAGAATAACCTGAAACCACTTTTTCTACACCTTTAACTTCTTGAAAAACGGCTTCTGTACACCAAAAACATCCGCCGCCAAGAATGGCAGTTTGTAAATTACTTTTCATTTTTTAATTGTATTGAAATCGAATTTACACAAAAACGCAATCCGCTTGGTGCTGGTCCATCAGGAAAAACATGACCCAGATGTGCATCGCAAGTATTGCATAAAATCTCAACACGAATCATTCCGTGTGTGGTGTCTTTATAATATTTTACAGCGTTTTCTTTAATCGGTTCTGTAAAACTTGGCCAACCGCTGCTCGAATCAAATTTGATACTCGAATCAAACAATTCTGTACCACAACAAGTACAAACGTATTTCCCAGTTTCATAAGTAGTGCAATGTTCTCCTGTAAAAGCGCGTTCAGTTTCTTTTAAACGTGTAATTTGATATTGTTCTGGTGTTAATTGTACTTTCCATTCAGCATTGGTTTTAACAACAATACTATCTGGTGTTGGGTTTCCTTTTGTAGCAAAATGAAGTACATCTTTCCAAGTCATTCTTTAATTTTTAAATTCGATAGTTGGTCGTGAAATAGGGGTTTAAATTACAAAAAACGTTTATTTCGAAAAGCAATTCCCGACCCTGTTTTTAAATAACGTTCAAAATCATACGCTTTTTGTTTCTCTTTATAATAGGTTAAATGAGTCAATTCTACAGGTAATCTACTCTTTGTGTATTTTACTTCTCCAGAATGGTGAGATTTTAATCGATTCATGATATCACTAGAAAATCCAGTATAATAAGTGTTGTCATTACATTTTAGAATGTAAACAGCGTAAGGTAAAATCATCATAATATTTATTTTATAATAAAAATAATGAATTATTAATAATTCTTATTGCACATGTTCATAAATAAAGGAGATAATTAGAATAAGGACGTGTCCGCCGAAGCCTATAATTATATTGAAAAGGATTTTTTTAAATAATAAGCCCTACTTCGTTCCTCGTAAACTTGGAACTTCGTAGGGCGGAGGTGGAGACGCCGAGAATCGAACTCGGGTCCAAACAAGCGGCCAAAAGGCTTTCTACATACTTAGTTTTTAATTAATTTTCGTCTCTTAGCTGATTAAAAACAATCCACTAAAAGCTTATCTTCTTTAGTTTCAAAATTTTGTCGAAGTGCCAAAATTTCTATGTTTACATTTACGATGCCCAAAAGTGAAACGCCGTAAACCAAGGCTGTTCGTGGACATAAAGCTTTCCCGCCTTGCGGGACTAGGCCAATCCTACTGTAATTCGGATTAAGCAGCTAAAGCGTAGTTATCTTCGCCGTTTAAAAAGGTTGAAATAAGTTTAACGAGTGGTAATTTCATTCCTCGGTATGCTTACATGTTAACGCGTCTCGCTGTCAAAACCAGTCGTCCCCGTTTATTCTGAACTTGTTTCAGAATCATTCTTTAATAAATCAAATCTCTTCAAAATTTGTGCCAAAGAACAGTTGGCAAATTTAATAATAAAATTGCTAAAAATAGCGTTTGTACATCTTTATAAAATCAATATCTTCGAGCAAAATTTACTACACTTAGAATTATGAAGTTTGGAATTATAAAAGAACGTAAAAACCCGCCAGATAGAAGAGTGGTTTTTTCACCAGAAAAATTACAAGAGTTTCAAAAAAAATATTCAAAAGCAACCATAAAAATTGAGAGTTCTGATATTCGTGTTTTTTCTGATAAAGATTATGAAAAAGCAGGATTTGAAGTTGTTAGCGATGTTTCTGATTGTGATGTGTTGTTAGGTGTAAAAGAAGTTCCGGTTGAGTTTTTAATTCCGAATAAGAAATATTTTTTCTTTTCTCATACAATAAAAAAGCAGCCATATAATCGTGAATTATTGTTATCAATTTTAGAGAAAAATATCGAATTATACGATCATGAAACCATTGTTAAAGAAAATGGTGTTCGGTTAATCGGTTTTGGTCGTTATGCCGGAATTGTTGGTGCGTATAATGGTTTTAGAGCTTTCGGACTAAAAAAAGAAACGTTTCAGTTGCCAAAAGCTAAAAACTTAGCAGATCAAAAAGCATTGATTAAAGAATTAAAGAATATTAATTTACCAAGCATAAAAATACTTTTAACAGGAAGTGGAAAAGTTGCCTACGGAGCAAAAGAAATGTTAGATGGAATGCAAATGAAACAAGTTTCTGTAGAAGATTATTTGACTACTAATTTTAACGAACCTGTATATTGTATGGTTGATGTGTTGGATTACAACAAACGTAAAGACGGACAAGTTTTAGATAATTTCGACTTTTATAAGCATCCAGAAAAGTATAAATCTAATTTTATGCGTTTTGCAAAAGTGACAGATTATTTTATTGCTGGACACTTTTTTGGCGATGGTTCTCCGTATTTATTTACAAGAGAAGACGCAAAATCTAACGATTTTAACATCAAATTAGTGGCAGATATTTCTTGTGATATTGATGGGCCTGTTGCATCAACATTAAGAGCGTCAACAATTGCAAATCCAATTTATGGTTACAATCCGCAAACAGAATCAGAAGTTGATTATAAAGACAAAAATGCTGTAGTTGTAATGGCAGTTGATAATTTACCATGCGAATTACCAAAAGATGCAAGTGAAGGTTTTGGAGAATTGTTTTTAGAAAATGTAATTCCGGCTTTTTATAATAATGATAAAAATGGAGTTTTAGCAAGAGCAAAAATGACAGAAAACGGAAAGTTAACCGAGCGGTTTTCTTATCTACAAGAATACGTTGACGGAAAAGAATAGTTTTATTAGAACTGTCTCCTTGAGCGCAATCGAAAGGTTTATTCACTCTTAAAATTAAATGGAACAAAATCAACAATTTCTTATTGATGTATCAAAAATGAAAATGCCGTATGGAAAATACAAAGGCACTTTTCTAATCGATTTGCCAGAGCATTATATTGTTTGGTATAATAACAAAGGATTTCCAAAAGGAAAATTGGGACTAATGTTGGATTTGGTTTACGAGCTAAAACTTAACGGTTTGGAAGATATTGTACGGAAAATAAGACATCAATATTAAATTTTTGATGTAGATTTCCTAAATTATTGAACTGCTTTTCTAGTAAAAAACCCATAAAAAACATGAGCAATTCCAAGAGTCATCAAAAGGTAAAAATTCATTCCGTTTGTGTACAAAGCAATAATTCCTAATAAGAAACAAAACATAGAGAAATAATACAAAGCTATTGATTTATTGAAATTTAAAATCATTAAAACACATCCAAATCCAATAAAAAAAGCAGGAATTATTAATTGCTCTTCTCCAATTCTTAAGAAATAAAATTCTATAAAGTAGAGTAGTGTAAGAAGTACAATTAAAAGGAATATTGATTTTTTTGAATTCCAGTTCCAAATTTTATTGCCAATTTTTCGTTGAAACCTTCTGTTTCCAAAAAATAATGCGAGCATAGAAAAAAGAACAACCAATATGGTAATGATGACAATAAATCCTTCTAAAAAATTAACGGTTAAAAATCCAAACGGAGAAGAATCAGTTGTAAAACCTTTAATTGTCATTTTTATTAATAACGCACCAACTAGAATATAAATTCCAACAAAAATACTGGGTCTTCCACTTAATGCAAAGTTGAAGTTTGTGTTCTTTATTAAATTCCTATTTTTAGCCATAATTTGTGAAGCTAATATACAAAAATGAAACCAGCAGAAGAATATATTCTAAGTAGACCAGAACCTTTTAAATCGATATTATTACACTTGCAATTATTGATAGAAGGAAGTTATTCTAATGTAGAAATGAGATATAAATGGAAAATTCCGGTGTATTATATTGATAACAATCCATTTTGTTACTTAAATGCGTCTCTTAAAAAAGGATATGTTGATGTTTGTTTTTGGGCTTCTGCTCATTTAAAATACAACGAATATTTAATTACAGAAGGAAGAAAAGTAGTGAAATCTTTGCGCTATTTTAAACTAGAAGATATCAATGAGAAAGTATTATTTTCGGTTTTAGAGGAAGCGTATAATTCTAAAGAAAAAGGATTTTATAAGAAAAAATAATTATCTAATTTTATATTGCAAAGCAATTTCATTATTGATAAAAATATACAATTCAGTTCTTTTTTTCTTTTCTAAATTGATGGTAAAACTTCCAGTAGGGTTTTCAAAAGTTACGGTTGCTTTTTTACCGTAACGTTGTCCTTTGAATTGATAACTAATCTGTTCTGAAAGAGTTAAATTTTTAATTTTAAATTCAATTGTCTTATTTCTAGAAATGATGCCGTTTTTTGGTGAAATTAAAATTAAATTTTTATTAAAAAAACCTTGACCAATTATTGGTTGACTTGCATACGCTTTTTTGCTCATTGGGTTTTTTACCAATTGCCAAGCTTCATTTTCTGGTAAATGAGTTCTTATTAGTTCTTCTGGATTTGGATAAAAATAATATTCGGTAAAGTTCTTTTTCCATTGGTTGTTAATTTCATAACCAGCAGCCCAAGTCGCATCCACTAATTGCCATTTGTTATTCAACCTTACAGCGTTCCAAGCATGATTTGTGACAGAAGGGATGACACCAATTTCATTTGAAGAGTTTCGAGCGTAACCTTTAATAATTACGGCTTCTATTTGTAATAAATCACACACTTTTTTAAATGATTGGGCATAACCCTCACAAACAGATTTTCTTTTTTTAAAAGTTTCGTTTACAATATCGTCTTTTATCTGCTGTAATTTTGCTTGCTTTTCGGCTTCATTTTTATAACTAAATCCAATTTTTTTAGTAGTTGGATTGTAAAGCTCTTGTAAATCGTATCTAATATTTTCTGTTAACCAAATAAATGTTGCTCTAATTTTATCAGTATCAGAAGTAAAATCTGCATTAATTTTAGTAGCTAATTTTTGAGCGGAATTAAATTTTGGATAGCGTTTTACTTTAGCATCAACATCAGCATAATCCTGAGATTGAACAGTAATACTTGTAAAAAATAAGAATAGGAATAGTCGCTTCATATAAACTATAACAACTTACTAGATTATAAATTGTTTACTGTTTTTCTAATAGCAACTAGATTGCTAAGTAAATTTTCTAAATGATCTAAATGTAACATATTTGCACCATCGCTTTTTGCATTTGCAGGATCAAAATGTGTTTCTAAAAATAAGCCATCAACATTATTTACAACACCAGCTCTTGCAATTGTTTCTATCATATCTGGTCTTCCACCAGTTACGCCAGAATCTTGATTTGGTTGCTGTAAAGAATGAGTAATGTCTAAAACTGTTGGCGCAAATTCGCGCATTTCTGGAATTCCTCTAAAATCAACAATCATATCTTGATAGCCAAACATAGTTCCTCTATCGGTAATCATTACTTGCGTGTTTCCAGAATCAATTACTTTTTGAACGGCGTGTTTCATTGCAGACGGACTCATAAATTGTCCTTTTTTTAAGTTTACTACCTTTCCTGTTTTTGCTGCAGCAACAACCAAATCTGTTTGACGAACTAAAAAAGCAGGAATTTGCAACACATCAACATATTGCGCAGCTCTTTCTGCATCTGATGCTTCATGAATATCTGTAACAGTTGGTACGTTAAATGTCTCTGAAACTTTGCGTAAAATTTTCAATGCTTTTTCGTCTCCAATTCCAGTAAAACTATCAACTCTACTTCTGTTTGCTTTTTTAAAACTTCCTTTAAAAATAAACGAAATTTCTAGCTTGTCAGTCACTTGTAATACCTTTTCTGCAATTCGCATTGCCATATCTTCACCTTCAATAGAACAAGGTCCGGCAAGTAAAAAAAAGTTGTTAGAATTGGTATGTTTGATGTTGGGAATTAACGTAAGATCCATTGAAAAATAATTTTAGCAAAAATACAAAATAAAAATTGCTTTTGAATTCATATCTTTAGCACTTAAATTTATAACCATGAAAAAAATACTTACACTTCTTTTTGCTTTTGTATTGATGTATTCTTGCAAAACAAATAAAGAAAACACCAATCAAGAAATTACAGTAGAAAGTATCGATACAACTACAGTTAGAAAACATTTATACACTTTGGCTTCTGATGAAATGGAAGGAAGAGGAACAGGAACACCCGGAATTGAAAAAGCTGCTCAATATATTGAAGGAGAATTTAAAAGAATTGGTTTAACAACATACGATATGTTAAAAGATTATAGGCAAACGTTTACTTTTGAACATAGAAGAACTAGAAAAGAAATTGAAGCTTTTAATATTATAGGAGTTTTAGAAGGAAAGAGTAAGAAAAACGAATATGTAGTTATTTCTGGACATTACGATCATTTAGGAATTAGAAAAAGAGAAGGTCAGTTAGACAGTATTTATAATGGTGCTGATGATGATGCTTCAGGTACAACAGCTGTTTTAGCGCTGGCAGAATATTTTAAGAAAAAAGGAAATAATGAAAGAACAATTGTTTTTGTTGCTTTTACAGGTGAAGAAATGGGATTATTAGGTTCTAGACATTTTGGTAAAGATGTTGATGCAAGTAAGTTTGTTGCAGGAATCAATATTGAAATGATTGGGAAAGATTCTGAATTTGGATCAAAAACAGCATGGTTAACAGGATTTGATCGTTCTGATTTTGGAAAAATAATTCAAAAAAATTTAGAAGGAACTGGTTATGTTTTACATCCAGATCCGTATGATAAGCAAAATTTGTTTTTTAGATCAGACAACGCTTCCTTGGCGCGTTTAGGAATTCCGTCACATACATTTTCAACAGTTCCATTACCAACAGATAAACATTATCACAAAGCTTCTGATGAAGCAACAACGTTGAAAGTTTCAGTAATTACAGAAACAATTAGAGCGATTGCTTTAGGAACAGAAAGTATTATTGATGGAACTGATACACCAACGAGAGTGCAACTTATTGGAGCTGAAATAAGAGAAAAAAAGAAATAATAAATAAAATCTAAAGGGAAAAGGGAACTAATTAGTTCCCTTTTTTTGTACTTTTGAAATTACACTTTTCGATTATATTTTAAATGAACATACATTTTATTTCTATTGGTGGTAGTGCAATGCACAATCTTGCAATTGCATTACATAATAAAGGATATCAAGTTTCTGGAAGTGATGATACCATTCATGAACCTTCAAAATCAAGATTAAATAAATACGGATTATTACCAAGTCAATTTGGCTGGTTTCCAGAAAAAATTTCATCAAAAGTAGATGTTATTATTTTGGGAATGCACGCAAAATCTGACAATCCAGAATTGATAAAAGCTCAAGAATTAGGGTTGAAAATATATTCGTATCCAGAGTTTTTATATGAACAATCAAAAGATAAAACGCGAGTTGTTATTGGTGGTTCTCATGGAAAAACCACGATTACTTCTATGATTTTGCATGTTATGCATTATCATGAAAAAGAAGTAGATTTTATGGTTGGCGCTCAACTTGACGGATTTGAAACCATGGTTCATTTAACGAAAGAAAATGATTTTATGGTGTTAGAAGGTGATGAATATTTAAGTTCTCCAATAGATTTAAGACCTAAGTTTCATTTATATAAACCAAATATTGCTTTGTTAAGCGGAATTGCATGGGATCACATTAATGTATTTCCAACGTTTGAAAACTATGTTAAACAGTTTGAAATTTTTACAAACTCTATTACAAATGGCGGGATTTTAGTTTATAATGAAGAAGATGAGATTATAAAAGAGATTGTAGAGAATTCTAAAAATGCTATTAAAAAATACCCGTATAAAACTCCAGATTATTTTATTAAAAACGGAATTACTTATTTGCAAACTAACGAAGGAGATTTACCGTTAGAAATTTTTGGAAAACACAATCTAGAAAACCTTGCAGGAGCAAAATGGATTTGCCAACATATGGGAATTGATGAAGATGATTTTTACGAAGCAATTGTAACTTTTAAAGGAGCAAGTAAACGTTTAGAAAAAATTGCAGAAAATGCATCAACCGTTATTTTTAAAGATTTTGCACACAGTCCGAGTAAAGTTGCTGCGACTACAAAAGCAGTAAAAGAACAGTATTCTGAAAGAACAGTCTTAGCTTGTTTAGAATTACATACGTATAGTAGTTTAAATGCAACATTCTTAGAAGAATATAGAAGTGCATTAGATTTTGCAGATAAAGCAGTAGTGTTTTATTCGCCAGATGCAGTAGAAATTAAAAAACTAAAAGAAGTTTCTAAAGAACAAATAGCAACTGCTTTTAATAGAGAAGATTTAATTATTTATACGAATCCAACTGAATTTAAAGATTTCTTATTCAATCAAAATTTAGAAAATACCGCTTTATTATTAATGAGTTCAGGAAATTATGGCGGATTAGATTTTGATAAGGTTAAAAGGTTGGTTTAATTTTGTTTACCATTAATGATTCTTTTTATAAGCCAAGCCCTAGTATGTTTATCATAAATAGATTTAATGATTATGTTTAGTCTAACTTTTATAAACAAATAACAAGACCATGTTTTTTGATTCCATTTTCTAAAAGATGCACTTTCGAGGAGTTTATTATTGATTGTTAAAACTCTTTTGATGCGTCCTGTTTGTCTATATTCTAGAGAAGAAACTTGCCCAAGTATTTTATTAGACAAAGCAATATAATTATTTAAAGGATGAAATAGTTTATTGAATTGTTCTATAGCTTTTAAACTATTCACTTTCTTAGAAAGCAAAAAAACATCATAAGAATTTCTTAAAGCAATGGTGTTAAAATGTTGCCCATCATCATTAATTTGATAAGCAATAATTGATAATGAAAGTTGATTTTTATAACTTAAAAAAGTACTATTATTCTGTAAAAAGGCATCTTTTTTTACAAATAAATAATTAAATTCTTTTGAATATTTTTCTATGATTAATTCTTTGTGAATTTCAATTGCAGCTATTTTATTTTGTTTTTTTAATCTTGGATAATGTTTAAAAGAAAAGATTTCAGAATTAGTATCATACACTTTGTGGTATCTATAAGAAGCTAAAATCTCTATAGTTTCTTTAAATTTTACTTTTGAAACGATAAAATCAATATCGCCAACCATTCTTTCTCCAATATCTTCATATAAACCTTCTAATAAATTACCAGTTCCTTTTAAGAAAATAGGGGTGATGTTATTTGCTAATAATAATTCGTTAATTTCTTTTGCTTGCTCAATAATTTGTTGATTTCGTTCTCTGTTTAAATCGGTAATATGTTTCATGTAATTCACCAATTCTTCGGGTAAATGATAAAGTAATTTTGCTCTTTTTAAATTGCAATACAAAGCAGGAAATACATAATGTTCTGTGCTTAATTTAACAATAGTATCCCAATCAACATTACCTGATTTTATTTCTCTTTCAACAATCTTCCTATTGTGTTCTTCATAAGTTATAGTTAAACATTTTCCGACAAAAAAAAGAGTTTCTTTATAATTCATCATTAAAAATTTTAGAAACGGTAGCAATCATTTTTGTATTGTTAGAATAGGTTAATTGGTAACAAGGTAAATCTAAAAACCACTTTAAAAAAATAGTTACATTTTTTTCTAATGGAGAAATCCAAGAATCTGGAATCAATTGTTGAAATGCTTCAATTTTTGATATTGAGTTTATTTCTAATTCGATTTTAGGATTGTATTTTATAAATATCAACGCTTTGCATTTTAATTTTACATCATAATTGATATTCTTAAGTGGTAAATAACGAACTGTTTTATTCAATTTTTTAAAATGATATTCGGCAGAGTTTTCTAGTTCAGGATAAAAGGGAAGTAGTGTTCTTACGCTTTTCTTTTTTATGGATATTGCAGCAGGATATGTGTAAATATTTTGGTTATTGTCTATAGGCACAAAATCATCTGCAATACAATCAAAACCGTTTGCATTTAACAATGCCAAAGAAGTACTTTTCCCATTCCCAGAATCACCTAAAAAGAGCATTGATTCTTTTCCGTTACTAATTGCTGATGCATGAAAAACTCCCATCCAATTAGTTTCAGGTTTTTTATAGATATCGATTAAGATTTGCATCGAAAGTTTTCCTTCAAAAACATGAGCTTCATTTTTATTCCATTTGCCAATAAAAATATCATCTTTAAAGAATACAATTGAGTTTTTGTTATTAAAAACTGTGTATTTAAAATTGTAATTTGGTGTTTTTTTTATTTCTAAATGTGCAAATGTAGGGTGAATTTTTAATAGATGAAATTCGGTTTCGAATTGGATTTTGAAAACACAATTATGTATAGAATAATATTTTACTGAATAATGTTTTGTTGGAACTTTATAAGCTTCAGAATTATTTTGAACATCTCTTTTTAGTGTATTATTAGTTGTGTATAATAAAAACACATCTTCAATAAATTTATGAAGGATATTTTTTGGAGCAGCAATTTTTTTAAAAGCCCAAGTTTCAATCTCTTCAAGAGAGTTTTTTTTATCTATTTTTAATAGGATATCAGCAGTAATCTGTTCTAAAACTAAATACAAATTTGAGTTTTTAAACCAAACGATTTCTTTGTCTTCAATTTTTTTTACTACTAATCTGCTCATTAAAAATCAAAAATACACTTTTAAAATATAGTTCCATAAAAAAAACCTCGAAATTTCGAGGTTTTTTTTATATGTAATTCTATTAAAAACCACCTCCTGGTGTTGCAGGGCTTCTAGCTTGTGCAGTTTTAGGATTTAAAAGTATATAAGTTCCTATTGCTGTTAAAGCAGCGTATTTACCATAGCTACCGATTTTTTTAATAGCTTCTTTTCGAGTAATATTCTCTTCTGTATTTTTTGTTTGTTTTTTCATCTCAAAAGTAGCTTTAAATTATTTTAAGAAAATTTTCTTGTTAATATTTCCTTTATCAGTTTCTAGTTTTACAATATAAATTCCTTGTTTTATAGCATTTGATAAAGTAACATCTAAGGTTGAACGAGGTTTTAAATTTTTATAGAACACTTTTTTACCTAAAATATTAAAAATAGTTAATGTAGCTCTATCGCTTTTTAATCCAGCGATTCTTAACGTACGGTCTGAACTTAAATATATACTTACCTGATCTAAGTTAAGATCGTCAAGATTTAAAGTTTTCCTTAAATCTGTTGTTGATGTTCTTAAGAAAAACCTTCCAATTCCGTTACTGTTAGCATCTAAAGTAATTTTATAATTGCTGCTGCTTTCATCTAAACGAGTAATTGTTTTCATTTTCGTATCTTCAATAAAAACCATTAATTCGCTTGGTAAATTTTGATGATTAACAGAAAAAGTAATTTCTTTTCCAACATCTGCATTTAATCCTAAAGGAATAATTGTGTTTTCATAATCATCTTTTGGTAAAGATTGCAACATAAAATCAACTCCATCACTATTAGAAACTAAATGAGAGTATAAACTAAAACTAGTAGATTGCCCTGTAAATGTTCCAGCATCAAACCCTGGATCTAAAGATTTTGTAGTATTTTCTTCATATCTAATTTCTGTAAATTTTTGATTATTGTCTTGATCATTTACAAAAACTTTTATTGTTGGATTACTTGCTGCTTTATAAAAAGTAATTCCTGTTTGATGACTTTGTAAAGATTTTGCTATTGCAAAGTTATTTGCGGTTGAATTATCTGCGTTTACAAAAAATCCTTGCCCAGGATGAATATAATCTGTCCCAGCGAGAACAGCATAATTAGTGCCATTCCAGATATACACAAACTCGCGAACGTCTGTAAGATTTGCAGCATTAGCAGTAATTAATTCACTTACTTTTATATACGCCGGAAACGGATTTCCAATAAAATTCCATTTGTTTAGTGCTCCAAAACCTTGAGTAATTGTTAATTGAACATTACTTGTAGGAAAAGTGCCAATAAAACCATAATTACCTGCGCCTGTTCTTTTTAAAGAATAACCTTGTCCTTGATTAAAAGTAGTTGCAGTTCCACCAGTTTGAAAATATTCCCAAACTCCATTTGTTGATGTATTATTATTATATGTGCTTACTGCATCATTAAGCCCAGCGCCAGAAACATTAATAGAATTTACAGTATTCCAAGCATCATCATATTGTTCTCCTACAACAGGAGATGAAACTAAATGCCAATTTGTGTCAGTTACGTTTACATTATAAGTTAAATTACCTGTAGAAGTTCCGTTTACAATTAAAGAACCTCCGTTGTTTATTGTTAAATCTCCAGTTATAGTTAATAAGCCGCTAACAGTAAGTGAATTATCTGAATTTATTGTTAAGATCTCTCCTGATTCTATCGTTAAGTTACCAGCTAAAGCTGTTGTTCCTGAACTAATTATTGGAGCTGTTGCTACGTTAGGAATTGAAACTAGTGAAGAGCTTGTTGGTATTCCATTTGACCAGTTACCTGCTAAATTCCAAACAGCACTTGTTGATCCGTCCCAAGTAGTTGTGTTTGTTGTGAATGCTTCCTGTGAAAATTCAAGTGATAATTCACCATTTGTACCTTCAGTTGCCCAATTACCATTTGTGTTTATTAGAGTATAATAAGCAGCGTATGAAACTTGATCTGATCTAGAACCAGTATATTTTCCTCCATCTGGAGAAGCAGTATTATCAGATATAATAATAGAAGTTCCAATTACCAAACCTGTATTTGTAAGTGTAATTCCATCACCATCAAAAGGGCCTAAAAAAGCATTGTCATTTCCTATTTGTATAGCAGCAATATAAGTAGTCGGTGTACTAGAGTCAGTACCAATAAATGCAATTATTCCATCTTTACTACCAGATAGATTAAAAGAACCGCTTCTAGTAATTGTCCCTATTGAAGCTCCAAAATTTGCATTGGCATCACTATCTAAATCTGTGAAAACAACTATAGTTCCTGCCTTAATTATATTTGCTCCTGTATTCCAGGTAATTGTCCCTTCACTTCCTGCTAAAGCACTAGGAGATCCAACACCTGTAGTTTCATCATCTGTAAAATAAATAGTTGTACTTGCTGAGATATCAGCTAAAACAACAATAGCAAAATCTTTATTACCATCGGTATTATAACCTGTAAAAGCTATGTCTCCAGCAGACTGCCCAAAAGATGTTATGCTAAACAAGCAAAAGGTGAAAATGTTTAATAAGTATTTTTGTTTCATAATCAAAAAATTTAAGAATCCTAAAGTTATAAAAAATGTATGAAGAAAAAAAACGTTATTCCTTTTACTTTACAAAAAGATAACTTTAGATGTTAGCTTTTTCTCCAGAAAAAAGGAGAAAATAAAATCAATACAGTAAATAATTCTAAACGCCCAATTAGCATTAAAAATGAACAAAACCATTTTGCTGCATTAGATAAATGGGCGTAATTATCAACCGGACTAACAGAGCCAATTGCAGGACCAATATTTCCTAAAGAAGAACCAGCAGCTCCAAGAGCAGAAGTAAAATCTAGACCAAAAAAAGTTAGTATTACAGTAGAAACCACAAAAATTAACATGTAAATAATAAAGAAAGAAATAATATTAAATACAATGGTATGGCTTACAGGTTTTTTGTCATAACGAACAGGAATAATTGCATTTGGATGCAATGCTTTTTTAAATTCTAAAAAGCTGCTTTTTAACATTACTATATGACGAACTATCTTTACTCCTCCACTTGTTGATCCTGCAGATCCACCAACAAAAAATAAAGAAAAGAATACTGCTGTTGCAAAGAAACTCCACATCGTAAAATCTGCACTTACAAAACCTGTAGTTGTTATTACAGAAATTACTTGAAAAAAGGAATGTCTAATAGCACTTTCTACTTTTCCGTATATCATTGGATGATTTACGGTTGATTTTAACATTGGGTCTTGATAAAAAATAATTGTTCCTGCAATAATACTAGCGATAATTATTGTACCTAAAAAATAATATTTAAACTCTTCACTTTCAAATAATTTGCGAACTTTTCCTTTTAATACAAAATAAGTAAGCACAAAATTTGTTCCTGCAATAAACATAAAAACAATAATAATATATTGTACCATAGGCATTGCGTTGTAATAAGCAATACTTGTATTTTTTGTAGAAAAACCACCAGTACTCATTGTTGCCATTGCATGATTTATAGCATCAAACCAAGTCATACCAGCAAGTTTTAATAAGAAAAACTCACTAAAAGTAAGTCCAACGTAAATTAACCATAATCGTTTGGCTGTATCTGTAATCCTTGGGTGTAATTTGTCAGTAGAAGGGCCAGGAGCTTCAGCCATAAACAATTGCATCCCTCCAATTCCTAATAAAGGTAAAATAGCAATTGTTAATACTATAATTCCCATTCCGCCAATCCAATGCGTAGCACTACGCCAGAATAAAATTCCTTTTGGCATAGATTCAATGTCTGACAAAATAGATGATCCAGTAGTAGAATAACCAGATAATGTTTCAAAAAAAGCATCAGAAATGCTAGGAATTGATCCACTTAAAAGATAAGGCAACATTCCTGTTATTGATAAAATTAACCAACCTAAAGTTACAATTAAATAGCCTTCCTTTTTTTGAATATTTGTTGAAGTTGGTTTGTTAAAAAAGTAAAGTAATAAACCTAAAAAAATAGTAATGATACCAGCGTTTAAAATACCAAACTGTGCATCTTCATTATGATATATACTAAAAGGTAAAGATATAAACATAAATAATCCGTTTAAAATAGCGGTTATGCCAAGAAAACGATATATGATTTTTAAGTTTAAAGAATTCATATATTATGATTTGAATAATTCTTCTACTATAGAAATTGCTTCAGGTAAACAGAAAACAATTGCTTTGTCACCAGTTTGTATTTGAAAATTTCCAAAAGACATCATTGCTTTTCCATCTCTAATAATACCTCCAAAAACGGCTTCTCTAGGGATTTTTAATTCTTTAATTGGTTTCTTTGTTACTTTAGATTTTTGCTTTACCTCAAACTCAAAAATTTCTGCATCAATGTTATGTAAATTAGCAAGAGCAAGTACTTCTCCTTTTCTAATATGCTTAAAAATACTACTTGCAGCTAGTAGTTTTTTGTTTATCAAGGTATCAATGCCAATGGTTTGAGAAATATTGATATAATCCATATTTTCTACCAATGCAATTGTTTTTTTTACGCCTTTAGATTTTGCAACCAAACAAGACATAATGTTTGTTTCAGAGTTTCCGGTAACAGCGATAAATGCATCCATTTCTCTAATATTTTCTTCTTCTAAAAGCTCAATATCTCTACCGTCAGCATTAATTATTAAGGCATTAGACAATTTGTCTGCTAAGTCTAAGGCTCTTTCTTTTTCTTTTTCAATTATTTTTACTTTATAATTTTCTTTACAAAGATTTCTTGCGGTTTTAAAACCAATACTGCTTCCACCTAAAATCATTACATTTTTGATGTTCATTTGTTCTTGACCAATAATAGGATATAGTTTTTCAATACTGCTTTTTGGTACAGAAAAATACACTTGGTCTTTAATGTTATAAATAGTATCTCCACGAGGAATAATAGTTTGTGAAACACCTTCTCTCTTAATAGCAATTGTAATAAAATCTACTGAAGCAAATTTATCTTTTGCTTCTTTTACCGTTAAATCTAGAATAGGAGATTTATATTCTAACGTTGTGCCCATTATATTAAACAAGCCTTTTTCAAACTCAACAGTATCATTAAAAGAAGATTGATTTAGCAACATTTTTATTTCATTTGCGGCTAATTCTTGAGGAGAAATCATAAAATCTACACCAAACTTTTTAAAGTCAATAACGTCATTTTTTAAAAACTCGGGGTTGTCTATTCTAGCAATGGTTTTCTTAGCACCAAGAGATTTTCCGATCACAGATACCGTAAAATTTGTATTCTGAGATTCTGTAACTGCCAATAATAAATCGGCAGATTCTATGCCTATCTCTTTTAAAAGACGAATAGAAGTTGCATCACCTTTTTTAGTAAAAACATCTAAATGATTATTAATATATTCTAATTTATCTCCATCAAAGTCAATAACATAAGTGTCATGAGCTTCGTAAGATAATAGTTTAGCTAAATGGAAACCAACATCTCCTGCGCCAGCTATAATAATTTTCATAAAATTAAAAATAAATGAATGTGTGCAAATGTATTGTTCTTTAACTATATCTGCAAAAAAAAAGAATCTATTCACACATTTAGTAATTTAAATAAACCCTATATTTATTCAAAAAATTGTTAGAAATGAAAAAGTTAACTATTAAATCATGGGCTATTGAAGATAGACCAAGAGAAAAACTAATTTTACAAGGAAAAAATGTTTTAACTGATGCGGAATTGATTGCAATTTTAATTGGTTCTGGAACAAAAAAAGAAAGTGCTGTTGAACTGAGTAAAAGAATTTTAAACACCGTACATAATAATATAAACCAACTGGCAGCTTTAACTTTTGAGCAATTAAAAGAGTTTAATGGTATTGGAGAAGCAAAAGCAGTTAGTATAATTACAGCATTAGAATTAGGAAAAAGAAGACATTTTGAGCAAGTTGAACAAAAACCAATTATAAAAAGCAGTACAGATGCTTTTAAAATAATGCAACCAATTATTGGAGAATTACAACACGAAGAGTTTTGGGTATTGTATTTAAATAATTCGAACAAGGTACTTGCTAAAAAACAATTAAGCAAAGGCGGAATTACAGCTACAATGGTTGATGTTAGATTGCTGTTTAAAAGAGCGGTAGAATTAACAACTGTTGGTCTTATTGTCTGTCATAATCATCCTTCAGGGAAATTAACTCCAAGTACTTCTGATAAAGCATTAACTCAGAAAATTAAAGAAGCAGGACAAACATTAGATATAAAATTGTTAGATCATTTAATTATCACTCAAAAAGATTATTTTAGCTTTGCAGACAGCCAAATACTTTAATTTGAAACAAATTCACAAAAATTGATACTCGTTTACACTCATAAAATTACACCAAGATTACGATATGTTTTTAAACATATTTTTACACGTATTTTACAAATACCTGTAGATTTTACAACCAAAATAGAAGAATTTATTGCTTTTAACGGTTTAAAAATGACGTATTCTAAAGCGCCACTTGGAAACGAGTTTTTTATTAAAAATAACGATTTGTTATTTGAACAAGGCGTAAACGATTTAGACATTACTATTTTTCATTGGGAAGACACGCCGTGTTTTTTTAACGCGGGATCAAAATCTATACTTCCGTTTGATATTTTTGCTGCCAGTTTTTATTTAATTAGTAGATATGAAGAATATTTGCCTCATGTTAGAGATATACATGAACGCTTTACGGCAGAACAAAGTTTGGCCTTTAAATATCGATTTTTAGAAAAACCAATAGTAGATATTTGGGCTTACAAGTTGTTAGAAAAATTAAAAGAAAAATTTCCAGACTACAACTATAAAACACGTATTTATGAATACCTTTCTACAATAGATATTGACAATGCTTATGCTTACAAACATAAAAGTTTGGTAAGAACTTTTGGTGCTTTTATTAAAGATTTTTTCTCGTTAAAACTTCGGATTTTTTGGGATAGATTTGCGGTTATTTCAAATATTAAAAATGATCCATATACTACTTTTGATACGATTTTAAAGTTAAAAGAACAATATAGAATTGATACAACATTCTTTTTTTTAGTTGCTGATTACACCACTTTTGATACGAACGTTTCTCCTGCAAAAAACAAATTTAAATTACTGATAAAATCGATGGTAGATTACGCAAAAGTAGGATTACACCCTTCTTATTTTTCGATGAAAGATGAAACTATCCTAAAGAAAGAAAAAGAACGACTAGAAGCAATTACAAATATGCCAATGGAAAAATCTAGGCAACATTATTTGCGTTTTAGTTTGCCAGAAACATATCAGAATTTAATCGATTTAGAAATAAAAGAAGATCATTCTATGGGATATGCAAGTCATGTTGGATTTAGAGCCAGTACATGTACACCATTTTATTTTTACGATTTAGATTTCGAAATTCAAACACCTTTAAAAGTTGTTCCTTTTGCATTGATGGATACAACTTTAAATGATTACATGGAGCTAACTCCAAGACAATCTTTAGGGAAAATTAGAGAATTAAAAAACGAGGTAAAAGAAGTAAACGGAACCTTTGTAACATTGTTTCATAACGAAAGTTTGAGTAATTATTTGCGATGGAAAGGCTGGAGTAAAGTGTACGAATCGATGTTGAAAATTGCAACCGATTAATATGATTTATTTTGTCAAAAGAAATCAAATTGATGAAGAAAAATACAATAATTGTATTGCTACTTCTTTGCAAAGTAGAATGTATGCATATTCTTGGTACTTAGATATTGTTGCTGATAATTGGAATGTTTTAGTTTTAGATGATTATGAAGCTGTAATGCCATTGCCTTTTCATAAAAAATTCTTGATTTCGTATATTTCTCAACCTTTTTTTACACAACAATTAGGTGTTTTTTCTAAAGAAAATATTACAGAAGAAACAATCCAGTTTTTTTTGAATACGATTCCTAAAAAATATTTAAAAATAGCATTACAATTTAATTCTGACAACAATCTTTCTAGCGAAAACACTATTGATAAAAACAATTATTTACTTTCTTTAGATAAAGAGTATAAGATGTTATATAAAAGTTTTTCTAAAGGGAGAAAACATGCTATTAATCAAGGTTTAAAAGAGCAATTTATTATTGAAGAAATTCCTTTTTCTGAAGTATTATTTTTGTATAATGAACATTATTCTTTTAAAGAAATTACAGAAAAAGAATATAAAAAACTCACGAAGTTAGTTGCTGTTTTGGTGAGTAAAAATTGTGTAAAAATAGTTGGAATAAAAATCAATGAAAGGTTAATTGGTGCTGCTGTTTTTGTGTTAGATTCACACAGAATAACATATTTATTTTCTGCTGTCTCGCAATTAGGAAAAGAAAAACAAGTAGCTAGTTTGTTATTAAATGATGTAATTAAAACCTATGCAAATACAAATCTAATTCTAGATTTTGAAGGCTCACAATCACATGGAATTGCAGCTTTTTTTAAAAGTTTTGGAGCAAAACCAGAAACTTATTTTTTGCTTAAAAAATGGTTGTTGTAAAGTTTCCAAAACAGCATTGCAGAAACAATTCCTGTAATCCACATTAATGATGCAGAAGTAATTGCGGCGCCTTTAATTCCGTATGTAGGAATCAAATAATAATTGCTAAAAACATTTAATAATAACGCGACAGAAGTAATGTAAAAATTTATATGTGCTTTACCAATAGAAGAAAGTAAATTACCAAAGATTCCTCTAAAAATTAAAATTCCAGAAACACCAACAATTAAAATCAAAAAGGAATTTTTGTATTGCACAAAGTTCTCATCAAATAGGTTTAAAATTATATCAGCAAACAACCAAAAGAAAAGAGTAAAACCAACACTTAAAATAGTAAACAGTAACATGTAACTTTTAATATATTTTACAATGTATTTTTTATTGTAAATGTTTTCTGTAAAAGCTACAAAATCAGCATTTATAAAAGCTCTTGGCAGAAACAATAAACTTAACGGAATTAAAGAAATGTATTTGTAATTGGTAACCATTTCTGCATCATTTAATAAAAAACCAATTAGCAAAATATCGATTACAAATAACAATTGAGTTACCACATTAGACAAGCTTGCAAAAATTCCGTATTTCCAAAATTTAGGATTTATGATGGTTGGTTTTTTCTTGAAAAGTAAATCGGATTTAAACTTCTGTATAAAAAATAATACCGACAGAGTAGGAGTAAGTATCAACGCAATTGCATATCCTTTTTCTTTAAAATAATAACTTAAAACCAATACGGAAAGTGTTAAAAAAGTTGTAAAAATAATTTCTGTAAATGCAAATAATTTATTTTTGTGTTTAAGTCTAAATTGAATTTTTATCAACTCAAATAGATATGTTGGGATGATTGTTATCGATAAAAAGGCTAGATAATAGTTGGTGTTTTTAAATTTAAAATTGATAAAATAACTAGCTAAAAGAAGTATGAAAATTAAAATAAATGACACCCAAATTCCTTTAAAAAAAGTATATCGAAACAAACTATTTTTTTCTTCGTCGGTTTTTAATATTGCGCCATATCTTAATAAACTTTGGTGCAATCCAAAGCCACCAATTGGAATAATAAATAGAATAATGTTATATGCAAAAAGGACAATTCCTAGTTCTTTGTTTGGTATTAATTGTAGCGCAATCCAAGAAGCAATAAAAGATAAAATCCTAGAAATTATAGATGCTGATAAAATGTAATTACCAGCTCTAGAAATAAAATTTTGTATGTAACTTTTTAATAAACTCAAGAGTTTTTATTTAGTGTTTTAAAATACAACTTAGAAAATTCTTCAGAAATAATTTCTTGACTAAATCTATTTTTTATAAACAAATGCATTTTTTTTGTGTTTAATTTTGTTAGATTTTTATACTGCTTTACAATTTCTGTAGTCAGTGCGTTTTTATCTTTTATAGGAATTATCGAAAAGAAATCTTGAGGCTCTAATTCGTTTAAAATTCCATTATTTGTTGATATCACAAAGGTTCCAGAAGCAATTGCTTCTGGCATTACAATGCCAAAAGTTTCGAAATTACTAAACGAAACACAAAGATTTGCACTTTGTAAATGCGTTGCCAATTCTTTTTGCGAAACATGATTTAGAAATTTAATTTTTGCAGTTTTAAATTGTAAATCAGCAATTAGTTTTTTAAAATTTTCTGATGTTCCTCCAATAAATTTCCAAGTAAAACTGTCTATTTCATTTTCTAAAAGTTTAGCAACTTTTAACATGCCAGTAATGTTCTTTTGAGCATCATTCAACCCAGAAACATGAACAATCGTAAATTTATTGTTTTTTTTATCCGAAGGAATAAATATGTTTGTGTCAACTACATTTCCAATAGGATAATAATTTCCTTTTAATCCTAAGTTTTGCATTCCATTTTTTAATTCATTACTAACAGGGCAAATAAAAGCGGATTTGTTTGTTATCCATTTAGAGCACATCCTTTGAAAAAAAGAAATTTCATTATTTCTTGAATTTAAATAACCGGTCCAATGTTCAGAAATGAGAAAAGGTTTTCTTTTTATCATTTTTTGATGCAAGGCAAATAATCCAAACGGATACAGCCTGTTTACGTGAATAAAATCGTAATTACCAATCAATTTTAAAATCTGATTGTACGCTTTGTAGAATCGAATTGTTTTTACAATCGGATTTTCACTCTGTTTAACATAACCAATATATGTTGTCAAGTTGCCATCAATTGTTTTATCAATAGTAATTTTTGCAATTTTTTTACTAGAAACAATATGTAAAACAGATACCTTATGTTTTAAACTTACAGCTTTTCCATGCCTTTGTATAAAATCTCCATTTGTTGGAGATTCCTTTGAAGGAAACCAGCTACACAAAAATAGAATATGTAATTTTTTAGTCAAAAAACAGAAACTTTAATTACAAATATAAAGACTTAAAAGAGTTTTAAGGTTTGGTTTATATTTATATTTTAGCCAAATGGAAGTTAAACACATATTTTTTGATTTAGACCATACGTTGTGGGACTTTGAGAAAAACTCTAATCTAACGTTCGAGCAACTTTTTAAAGCGCATGATATTCAATTAGAGTTGCAAGAGTTTTTAAAAGTATATTCGCCGATAAATTTTGACTATTGGAAATTATATAGAGAAGAAAAAGTTAGTAAAGAAGCGTTAAGGTATGGTAGATTAAAAAACTCTTTTGATAAATTAAACTACGCTGTAACTGATGATTTAATTCATTTACTATCTGAAGAATATATTAATATATTACCCTCTAATAATCATTTATTTGACGGTGCAGTAGAGTTGTTAGACTATTTACACCCAAAATACGAACTGCATATTATTACAAACGGATTTGAAGAAGTTCAAGGTTTAAAATTGGTAAAGTCTGGAATCAAAAAATATTTTAATAAAATAATCACATCAGAATCTGTTGGTGTAAAGAAGCCAAACCCAAAAGTATTTGAGTTTGCATTAGACAAAGCAAATGCAAAAGCAGATAATAGTGTGATGATAGGTGATAATTTAGAGGCTGATATTATTGGTGCTTTAGATTGTGGAATAGCAAGTATTCATTTTAATTTAGAGAATCTAAAATTAGATAAAAATAAATACACTTCTGTTTCTCATCTTTTAGAAATAAAACAATATCTTTAAGCCCTATTCGTTGTTGCTAATGAATACTTAAGTAAATGAAGAATATTAGAAAAACCCCTATATTTTTAATCTTTATTTTTTTATTTTCGTCATGTGTAAAATATGTAGATTTTGAACAAATAGAAGATTTAACCGTAGAACCAGTTTTTACATCATCGTTAGTGTATTTTACATTAGATCAGGTTACTTTTTTTGATCGAATAAATTCTGTAGAAGTTATTACACCTATAAGTAAAACTTCAAAATTTTTATCTCTAAATAGTTCGTTTGTTAAGAATAACTTAATAAAATTAGAATTAGAATTTGAAATTAGCAATCAATTTGATAGAGATTTTACTATAAATGTTGAATTTTTAGATGATAATAATACCAGAACACATCGTTTTAATACTTTTAATGTTGATGCTAATAACTTAAATTATGCACAAAAAGAAGTAATAAATATCATCAATAACCAATTGTTTTTGTCTTCTACAAAAATTAGAGTTTCAGTACAATTATCTCCAAGTAATAATGGCGCTGTAATCAATCCAAACGTAGTTAAAAATTTAGTTTTTAAAACAGCCGGAACTTTTTTCCTTAAATTATAAAAATGAATTTTAGAAAGCTATTTATTATTTTAGGATTGTTTATTTGTACTGTAAGTTATAGTCAAAACAAACAAATTTTGTACGGTTTTGCAGAAATGCCAAATACTTTAATGTTAAATCCAGGTGCAGAAACGAACTTTAAATATCATGCAGGTATTCCATTTTTATCTGGTTTATCACTTAATATAGGCTCATCAGAAGCAACAATTTCCGATTTATTTTTAGCCGATAACTCAAGTTTTACATTAAAATTTAAAAATTTAATAGGAAAACTAACAGAAAGAGATTTCTTAGACTTAAATACAAAAGTTGAAATCTTAAATGCCGGATATCGATTAAATGAAAAAATGTATTTGAGTTTTGGTTTGTACCAAGAAATTGATTTCATAGGATATTATCCAGACGATATTGTAAGCTCTTTATTCTATGGCAATGGAACTAATGTAGATAAAACGATTTATTTTTCACAGTTAAAATTTAGAGGTGATGTGATTGGTGTTATACATGCAGGTTTATCTTATAAAGTAAATAAAAAATTAAATATTGGCGGTAGATTTAAAATCTATTCTGGTAGTTTATATATGTCATCAAAAAATAATTCAGGAACATTTAGTACTATAAAAGGAGATAATAATATTTATAAAAGCTACCTAAGTAACATAAATATTAATTTTAACACATCTGGTTTATTAGATGATAATAATCGTATAAATGTTGGTGTAAAAGATGTGATTGGCAATACTTTTTTAAGTAAAAATATTGGAGTTGGTTTTGATTTAGGTTTCACATATCATTATACACCGCAGGTAGAATTTACAGGAAGTATTTTAGATGTTGGTTTTATTAGTTATTCAAAAAATGTTAAAAACTTATCACTAGTTGGTAATCATCAGTTTGATGGAGTAGAAGTGCAATTTGACGGAAATAATACAGATTATTGGTCTCCAATAAATAAAGATTATTTGGCAGAGCTAGATAGCGAGTTTAAAGCAAATATTCCAAGAGAAATAACTACAAACTCTTTTATTTCTTGGAGACCAATAAAGTTTAATGGAGCTGTTAGATATAGTTTTGGTAGAGCAAGAACTAACAAAGAATGTTATGACGAAACGTATAAAGAGTATTATAATAATTCTGTTGGGTTTCAATTATATGCCATAACTAGACCATTAAGCACGCAAATTGCAGCAACTATGTTTTTTGAAAAAAGCATTGGAGAAAAATTTAGTGCTAAATTTACATATACTGCAAATGATTATTCGATGTCAAATATTGGAGTAGGAGTTTCTACACAAATAGGAATATTTCAAATGTATGGTATGGTTGATAATGTATTTAAATTATCAGACTTAACTGAAGCTAAAAGCGCTTCTTTACAGTTTGGTTTTAATTTAATTTTTGATTAAAATGAAAAAAATATTTTTAGTAGGTTTTCTTATTAGTAGCTTTTCTTTTTTTTGTCAACAAAAAATCAACAATTATAAATATGTTATAGTTGCAAACAATTTTGATTTTTTAAATAAAGCAGATCAATATAAAACCAGTTCATTAACTAAATTTCTTTTTAATAAATACGGATTTACATCTTATTTAAATACAGATGAATTACCAGAAGATTTTAACACCAATAGATGTTCTTCGTTATTTGCTTCTGTAAAAGAGGCTTCTAGTATGTTTACAACAAAAGTAAATGTGGTTTTAAAAGATTGTAACGGTAAAATAGTTTACACGAGCTTAATTGGAAAAAGTAAAGAAAAAGATTATAAAAAAGCATTTCATGAAGCAATACGTGGCGCCTTTAAAGACCCAGCAATAAGAAATCACTCTTACAATCCACCAAAAAACACTAATAAAGCAATTGTTAAAGCTACAGAAGCGCAAAAAACACTTTCTAAAGTAAAAAAAATAGCTGTAATAAAAACGGTTAATGCTAATACAGCAATTAGTAATAAAGTTACAAAAACAAAAAAAATAACGGCAAGTGTTTTGGCTTCGAAGCCAACTAATAATGGGTTTCAATTAATAGATACAAGGTTAAATGTAGTTTTTAAAGTACTAAAAACAACGCAAGAAAACTTTTTTATTATTGAAAATAAAAATGGAATTTTATATAAAAAGAATTCTAATTGGATTGCTGAATTTTATGAAAACAATGTGTTAATTCAGAAAGAATATCAGGTTAAATTTTAATACTTATACTTGTCTTTCCATCTGTTTTTTAAAACTTCTCTAAAAGCATTTTCCCTACTGTTATTTCCTGGTTCGTATAATTTTGTGTTGCTGATTTCTTCAGGTAAAAACTCTTGATTTATAAAGTTGTTCTCATAATTATGAGAATATTTATAATTTTTACCATAATCTAAATCTTTCAACAATTTTGTTGGAGCATTTCTTAGAGGTAATGGCACAGATAGATCTCCAGTTTTTCTAACTAATTCTTGAGCATTTCCAATAGCTTCATAAGAGGCATTGCTTTTAACAGAATTTGCCAAATATATAACACATTGACTTAGAATAATTCTTGATTCTGGATGACCAATTACTGAAACTGCTTGAAACGTGTTATTCGCTAATATTAGTGCTGTTGGATTTGCGTTTCCAACATCCTCAGAAGCTAAAATTAATAATCTTCTAGCAATAAATTTAACATCTTCTCCGCCCTCTATCATTCTTGCTAACCAATATACAGCAGCATTTGGATCACTTCCACGAATAGATTTTATTAATGCAGAAATGATATCATAATGCTGTTCGCCAGTTTTATCATAATGAACCGTGTTTTTTTGAACTTTTTCTAACACAAACTTGTCAGTAATTTTTACTGGATCTTCAGTTGAATTAACCAATAATTCGAAAACATTTAATAATTTTCGTGCATCACCTCCAGAAACACGAATTAATGCATCTGTTTCTACTAATTTAATTTTCCGTTTAGAAATAAATTCATCTTTTTTAATAGCTCTATCTATCAAAGCAATTAAATCTTCTTTATCAAAAGAATTCAAAATATATACCTGACAACGAGAAAGTAAGGCAGGAATTACTTCAAAACTTGGGTTTTCTGTAGTTGCACCAATTAAAGTTATCCAACCTTTTTCTACAGCACCTAACAGCGAATCTTGTTGAGATTTGCTAAAACGATGAATTTCATCAATAAACAAAATAGGATTTTTACTGGTAAATAAACCGCCACTATTTTTAGCTTTTTCTATAATTTCTCTTACATCTTTAACTCCAGAACTAATAGCACTTAACGTATAAAATGGTCTTTCAGATTCTTTTGCAATAATATTTGCAAGTGTTGTTTTTCCAATTCCTGGTGGTCCCCATAATATTAAAGAAGGAATGATTCCTTGTTTAATATGATTTGTGAGTATTCCGTTTTTACCAACTAAATGTTGCTGACTTATATAGTCTTCTAAATTTTTGGGTCTTATGCGTTCTGCTAATGGCTCATTCATACAGTAAAAATAGGAAAGTTTTATGACAGATTTTCAGTAAATTTAAAATGGCTAAATTTTTGCTAATTTTATACAGATGAAAACAAGCAATCAACTTAAGTTTACAAAAGAAGTACTATTAGTTCCGTTCTCTTTTATTTTTATAATTTGGCTTGTTTATTGGGTAGAGATACAGTTTTCATTAAATTTTACAAGAGCAGGTATATTTCCAAGAAGTTTTAGCGGTTTAAAGGGTGTTTTTCTTTCTCCTTTTATCCATAGCGATACTAATCACTTATTTAATAATTCGATTCCGTTATTTGTCTTAGTTTCGCTTTTAATTTACTTTTATAGATCAGTTTATCTAAAAGTTCTTGTATTAGGTGGTTTTTTATCTGGTTTACTTACTTGGGTTATTGCTAGAGAAGCATATCATATTGGCGCAAGTGGAATTGTGTATTTGCTTTTTAGTTTTATTTTTTTCTCTGGAATTATAAAAAAGCAATTTCAATTAGTGGCAGTTTCTTTAATTGTAATTTTTTTATATGGCAGTATGATTTGGTATGTATTTCCAATTAAAGATGGTGTTTCTTGGGAAGGACATTTATCTGGTTTTTTAGTAGGGTTTACTTTTGCTTTTATATTTAAACAAAAAGGAATTGTTAGAGAAAAATATAAATTTAAACAGACAGAATTTGATTTACTTTTTGATGATGATGGTAATTTTAATCCACCAAAACAAGAAATTGAAGAAGAGCTGAATCAAGAAGAGATTTAGAAAGCACTTTTTTAGTTTTAACCACTAACCACTAACCACTAACCACTAACCACTAACCGCTGCCTAACCGTTTCATATAAAAAAGCACCACAAGCAACAGAAACATTCAACGATTCTATTTCTCCTAAAAGCGGAAGTTTTGCTTTATAATCTACCATTTTTAAAACAGAAGGATTTACACCTTTATTTTCAGAACCCATAATAATTGCAATGGGTTGATTAAAATTGATATCAAAAACTGAGTCGTCTGTTTTTTCTGTAGCAGCAACAGTTTTAATATCTGAAGCTTGCAATATAAACAGCGCATCTTTAATATGATCTACCTTGCAAATAGGTAGCTTAAACGCTGCACCAGCAGAAGTCTTTATGGTTTCAGCATTAACTGGAGCACTACCATTTTTTTGTATGATGATTCCATTAACGCCTGTGCATTCTGCAGTTCTTATAATGGCACCAAAATTACGTACATCAGAGAGTTGATCTAATAATAAAAATAATGGAGTTTGTTTTTTTTCTAATGTAGTTTCAATCAATTCTTCTAAATCATAAAAATCAATTGGAGAAATTTTAGCAACTGCTCCTTGGTGATTGTTATATTTTGATAATCTATCTAATTTTTCAACAGGAACATTACTTGTCGATATTCCATTCTTTTTAATTAAGCTGTTTAATTCAGAAAATAAGCTTCCTTTTAATTCTTTTTGTAGATATACTTTACTAATGGTGTTTCCACTATCTATTGCTTCAATAATAGCTCTAATTCCAAAAATTAATTCTGTTTTTATTTCCATATTGCAAATGTAATTATAAATAAAAAAACCACCTCAATTGAGGTGGTTTTAATATTATATAATTGTCTCGTCCTAATATAGTGTCACACCTAAACATTATAAAAATGGATACAAATTACAAAAAGAGAACACAAAAAGATTACAGTTTAAGTTTAAAACTTCAGATTGTACAAGAGATTGAACGAGGAA